>ERZ795059.1441-NODE-1441-length-26546-cov-17.747273_pt1 | contig 26546 bp, 22 predicted proteins | sample MGYA00375143_ERZ795059 | MGnify/ENA primary metagenome ERZ795059 (study PRJEB30188, sample SAMN05720168) | activated sludge metagenome | isolation source: Anaerobic digester | place: USA | collected 2015-01-07 ... | reverse complement strand
ATGATGTAGTTGAGCCTGCGCTCCTGTATGCCCAGATTCGCGCGAACGTCGGATACTATGTCGATTGCGGACTGAACGGCGGTGATAGCAGCTTGGGCGTTTGCCAAAGTCGTCAAATCGTCGCCAAGTCCGAGTCCCGCAGCGGATGAAAGCGACTGAATAGTCACAGTCAACTGGTAAGTCCCGGCGTTGTCCGCGCCGATCTGAAGAACCTGCCCGGCGGCGTAATCGCCGTTGAAAAGATTCTTCGTGTTGAAAGTGACCGCGTCGGCTTTCCTATCTATCTCTGCGACCAAGCTCTGAAACTCGTCGTCGAGCCTAGTCATGTCCGCAGAAGTCAGAGTCGCTTCATTGGCTGCGCGGACGGCCAAGTCCCGCATCCTTAGAAGTATCTCGTGCGTCGCGGCGAGTGAACCGTCTGCGGTGCGGATCAAGTTGATCCCGTCTTCCGCGTTCTGCACTGCGGTCCTGATCCCGCCTATCTGAGCTTCCATCCCCTTGGCGATGGCCAATCCGCTCGGATCGTCCGCCGCCCAGTTGATTCTCAATCCGGATGACAGTCTCGCAAGCGATGTTTGTAATCCCAGATTCGTAAGTCTGAGATTGTTCATCCCGATTAATGAACTGATATTGGTGTTGATAACTGTCATAGAGCCTTACCTCCGTCCCTGTTAGGGTAAGTTTGAGCCGAAAAACCGAACTTCCATATTCGGCTGGAGCGGATGCATTCCTCTCCAATCCCTCCTTAAACTGCTTATTTATCACCCCCCGATTTATTTATATGCTCTTTCATAAACTCAATATTTGGTTGCGGCCTATCACGGCATGCGAAATATGCATATAACGCCCTGACATCGAAGGATAACCAAGATGTTCCATCTCGCTTTGCCCCTCTGAGCCGAATGTTTCGCAGGCCTCAAATCGACCATTTTTCCAATCTGTTTTGTCCTTAAATCTTCGCTACTGTCTCCTCCGACGCGTTTTTTTCTCCCGTAAATCTCTTTTCTCTAATATCTCGGCCATAAAAAAACCGAGAAGAATCAAACTCGCGCAACTCCTCCCGGTTAACTAATCTTAGCAATCCGCTAGGTCGCCACCGCCACGGATGTTTGTTGATTATCTCAAGGACTCATAGCCACATCCCTTTTTTTCTAAGCTTAGTTCTAGTAATCTATGTCTTAGGCTGCCGATTTGTCCCTCTGCAGCCGATTTCGCGCTTATGCGCTATTTCAGAAGCTGCAACACACTCTGAGGCTGAGCGTTGGCCTGAGCCAAGATTGCGGTTCCGCTCTGCTGCAGAATCTGAAGGCGGGTGAACTCGCTGATCTCCACCGCCATGTCTGCGTCATATATCCGGCTTTTTGCGGCGGAAATATTTATGTCGGCGGCTTTCAGATCGTCTATTATGTGACCCAGACGTCTTTCCTGTATGCCCAGATTCGCGCGTATGTCGGATACTATGTCGAGCGCGGACTGAACGGCTGTGATCGCAGCTTGGGCGTTTGCCAAAGTCGTCAAATCGTCGCCAAGCCCGAGCCCCGCAGCGGATGAAAGCGACTGAATCGTCACAGTCAACTGGTAAGTCGCCGCGTTGTCCGGACCGATCTGAAGAACCTGCCCGCCGGCGAAATCGCCGTTAAAAAGGTTCTTCGTGTTGAAAGTGACCGCGTCAGCTTTCCTGTCTAACTCTGCCACCAAGCTCTGAAACTCGTTGTCGAGCCTAGTCAGATCCGCCGAAGTCAGCGTTGCTTCATTCGCCGCTCTCACCGACAGGTCTCTCATCCTAAGAAGAATATCCTGCGTTTCGCTCAATGAGCCGTCAGCCGTGCGGATCAGGTTGATTCCGTCCTCGGCGTTCTGCACTGCAGTGCGTATTCCGCCAATCTGCGCTTCCATCCCCTTGGCGATGGCAAGCCCGCTAGGGTCGTCGGAAGCGTGGTTGATTCTAAGGCCCGAAGACAACCTTTCTAGCGACGTCTGCAACCCGAGGTTAGTCAACCTCAAGTTGTTTAAACCAATAAGTCCGGAGATGTTTGTGTTTACTACTGACATTGTGGTTTCCTCCATGATCACATTTTCGGGCATCCATGCCCTTTGAACCGCTTGCGCGATTCTCAATAACTTTATCGTCACCAACGAACGAAACTTGAGTTGTTTTTCAATTTATATAAAAACATTGTCATAAATTGCGGCGAGGCATGGTTCCACTCCTCCGCATAACCGGGCTTATACGCTAAAAAAATGGGGGACAGTCCGCCAGTTTAGAAATATCTTCTGTATTAAAGGAATATATTTATTTTCTTTCTTGCCTAGAAGATTTTTTATGAATATTTATCGGCGCTAATTACAAATGACTAGAATATATTTATAATCATTGATAATAAATGATATCTTTATATGATGATGGTCAGTAAGACAATTTTAGAATATAGATTAAGTTAATTTTGCCAATTTTATGTGAGCACACGTGGCGAGCGCTGATAAATGAAAAAATCTATCGCTTTTAAAATCTCTTCAACGCTTCTATTTGTTGTGCTCGTATCATCGGCAATAATGGGTTATATAAGAATAGACACCTTTAAGAACACGATGTTTGTGATGATTCAGGAACAGGGCATTCAAGACGCCTTAATGACCGCCGCAATGATGAGCGACAAGTATGAAAACGGGAAATTCGATATCAATAAATCCAATCCTTGTATTCATTATTCGCTTCAAGCGAACGGATACATCACAAAATGCTCTATAGTTGATAAAAACTCTGAATATTTATATGAATCAGGACAGAATTCTGGAGACTCTAGGCTCCATTTCCCTCAAGCTGAAAAAGCGTTGAAGATTTGGCAGAAAGGCGGTTCCGAGCCATTCCATTTATGGATGTCCGGAGCCGACGGAAAAAGTTACAATCTACGAATCCTCGCTCCGATAATAAAAGACGATTCCTACATAGGCTCGGTTGAGCTTCTCCTGTCGACGTCCCGTTTCTGCCATTCCGTTATGGACCTGTGGAAAAGATACGCCGCGGTGATTTTTATTTTAATGGTTGCCATCATGGGCCTGTTTGTAATTCTAATACGACGGGCATTAAAGCCTCTAAAGCTTCTTGACAAAGCCATCGAGAGCCTGAACGCGGGAGACAAGACGGAAAAGCTCAGTATTCATTCCGGAGACGAAATCGAGTCTCTAGCTGCTAATATAGACAACCTGATGGACAACTGGCAGAAGTTGATCGGAGAACGCGAACAACAGAGAAACGAAGCTCTATCACAGAGCCGATTCAATGACGCGGTGGTTCAGAACATCGCCAACGGCATAGTCGTTTTAGACAATGCCGGACGAATGGTTAAGATCAATAAGTCTGCTGAAGCAGTCTTAGGTTTCCGCGTTGATGATATCTTGAACAAACCCTTTGATGAACTTTTTCCCGGATGGGAAGGAGAAGACTGCGCTCGCGTTCTAAAAACCGTTCTCAGCAAAGGCGAGCCTTATTCCAACGAACGCGTTTATTTCCAATCCCCTTTCAATAATCGCGAAGTAGTCTTCAATATCAACATTAGGCCGTTTTTTGACAACAACAATCACCTTCAGGGAGCAATCGCTCTTTTTGAGTTTCTTACGGATAAGGTGATATTAGAAGAACACCTTTTAAGAACAAATGAGGAATTGAAACGAGCGAACCAGATAAAATCCGATTTCCTTTCCACTGTGTCCCACGAGCTTAGAACCCCCCTTACTCTGATAAAAATGTATACTTCCATGCTTGAAGATAAAAAACTGGGGGAAATGAATGAGAAGCAGGCAAAAGCGGTAGAGGTAATGAGCAGAAGGTGTAAAAATCTCAACGACCTCATAGACGACCTGCTGGATTTGTCCCGCATTGAATCAAGAAGGATGGAGTTAAATTTGGAGGCTGTCTCTCTTAAATCGATACTTAATGAGATTCAGTCGATATTCCTGCCGAGGATAAATTCTGAAAGAATACTCTTTTCTGTTGCAGCAGACCCGGACATGCCCGATGTTTTGTGCGACCGCGACAAGATCGTTCGCGCGCTGAACAACCTTGTGGAAAATGCCGTCAAGTTTACTGAGAGCGGAAGCATAGAGATATGGGCCGCGCCGGACGAAACCACTCCGGCAATGGCTCGGATATGCGTCAAGGACACCGGGAGAGGCATCCCGGAAGAGCAGCAGGAACAGGTGTTCGAAAAATTTTATCAGGTCGACGGCTCAAATGACCGCCGCTTTGGTGGAATCGGTCTAGGTCTGTCGATAGCGCGGGACATAATTATCCTTCACGGCGGTCACCTGTGGCTGCAAAAAAGCAAAGAGGGAGAAGGCAGTTTATTCTGCTTCGCAATCCCTTTCCACACGGGAGTCAAAGACGCGCTAAATGAGCGTGGCCAAAACGGAGACGAAAAAACCGCGTCTGAGAAGGAACTTGTTTTAACAGAATCGTCTCAGCGAGACCCGCTTCAGAAAGCCGCCGTCCTCATTATCGACGACGACCCGGACTTTGTTGACGTGATGAAAGACATTCTTGAGGATGACGGCTTCGAGGTTTCCACATCTTCGACCGGCGCGGACGCCTTCCCTGTTCTTTTCTCCGGTAAAATATTTGATGTTATATTGCTCGACGTGGCGATGCCCGGCATGACAGGATACGAAGTATGCCGCGCGCTCAAGACATTTGAAACGACTAAGGACATACCTGTCGTCATGTTAACCGCCGCCGGTCAGTCCGAACAAGTTTCGGCTGGGTTTGAGGCAGGCGCGGCAAGCTACCTTGTTAAACCTTTCGATCTGAGCAACTTCAGAAAAACTCTCGACAGAGTTTTAGGAGGGAAATAAGATGTTCGGCGACGACCCTTTCGACCAAAAAAACTCAAACGGCTCACCAACTTCTCTTTTCCCTGACTTTTCACAATATGCGCCTCATGGCGTTCATTGGATACCGCCTATTGATTTTTATGAAACCGATTCCGAAGTTGTGGTAATAGCAGAGGTCCCCGGCGTCAAACCTGAAGATATTTCCATATCTTTCGATAAGGGCAAGCTGACAATAAAGGGGGTTAAGAGCCGGGTTTCCAGCATGCGCGGCCTGAGTTATTACTGTTTTGAAAGAACTTTCGGGAGTTTCGTGAGAACATTCCCTGTGGTTTCCCCGGTGCATAAGAGTAAAATCGCCGCGACTTTCGACAACGGGACTCTCACCATTAAGTTGCCGAAGAAAAAAACTGAGAGAGCTTAAAACTATGAGCGACGACTCTTCAAACAGAGAAGATTTTAAAGAAATCCCTGAAACAATGCCAGTGATTCCGTTGATCGGAACCATGATTTATCCGTTCATGGTCGTTCCGTATTTCGTTCAGGGCGAGAATAACGAAAAAGCGGTGGACGCCGCGATGGAAAACGACCACTACATATTTGCCGCAAGCGTAAGAAATTCAAGCTCCTTAAATAAAACGCCCGCAAAAGAAGACCTCTTTGAGGTTGGCGCGGTAGCTTCGATAATAAGGCTGATGCGGGTTCCGTCGGGCGGCATAAAAATCCTTGCGCAGGGACTTTTTAGAGCAAAAGCGTCTTCGCTGACCGATCACCCTTCGGGCTTCATCACAGCGAACGTTGAGCTTATTGAAGAATCTCCTGTCGAACCTTCCCCGGAACTGGAAGCTTTAATCAGAATCGTAAGGGAACAGGTCCGCCGCGCGGTGAACTTGGGAAAACCTCTGCCTGAAGAATTCGTCCTGATGATCAATAAAATGGGCGAACCGGGCAAACTCGCCGACTTAATTTCATCCGCTTTCGACCTAAGCCCTGAAGAGTCTCAGTCGGCGCTAGAAGAATTCGACCCGCAGAAAAGACTCGCTTTCGTCTCTAAAGCGATAACGCGGGAACTTGAAATCCTTGAGATCCAGAACAAGATTAAAACAAATGTGCAGTCGGAAATGGAAGACAATCAAAAAAAGTACGTTTTGAAAGAACAGCTCAAAGCGATACAGAAAGAATTGGGACAGGATGATCCGCGCAAATCCGAAATCGACGAGCTTCGCAGAGCGATTTCTGAAGCAAAGATGTTCGATACCGCTGAAAAGCAATCTCTAAAAGAACTCGAACGTCTTGAAAGAATGCATCCCGACGCGGCGGAGGCCAACGTAATCCGCACATATATCGACTGGATGCTGGCTTTGCCGTGGAACAAATCCACAAAAGACAGGATAGACCTCGACCGGGCGCGAAAAATCCTTGATACAGACCATTACGGTTTGGAAAAAGTGAAAGACAGGATAATAGAGGCTCTCGCGGTCCGGAAATTGAAGCCGGACGCAAGAAGCCCGATAATCTGTTTTGTGGGGCCTCCGGGAGTGGGAAAAACATCTCTAGGCCAATCAATAGCGCGCGCCATAGGACGCAGCTTCGTCAGGTTTTCAGTCGGCGGCGTGAGAGACGAGGCCGAGATTCGAGGCCATCGGCGCACTTATGTGGGGGCCCTCCCCGGTCGAATTGTCAACGGTTTGAAGACCGCCGGCTCGAAAAACCCTGTCTTCATGATCGATGAAATAGACAAAATCGGCTCCGACTACAGAGGAGACCCATCGTCAGCGCTACTCGAAGTGCTCGATCCCGAACAAAACAACTCCTTCGCCGATCACTACCTTGATGTCCCCTTTGATCTTTCTCAAGTCATGTTCATAACGACAGCCAACATCTTGGACACCATTCCCGGCCCGCTGCGCGACAGGATGGAAGTGATACACATTCACGGCTACACCGAGGATGAAAAGCTTAACATAGCCGTCAGATATCTTATTCCGCGACAGTGCGAAGCTTCGGGGCTGGACAATAAAAAAGTCAGGTTCCTCAAGCATGCCGTACAGAGCATAATCGGAGGATACACTCGAGAGGCCGGCGTCAGGAATCTAGAGAGAGAAATAGGAAAAATATGCAGAAAAATCGCGACAAGAGTCGCTAAAGGGTCAAGAATAAAATCTTTCACAGTCGCCGCAAGCGATGTGGTCAAATACCTCGGCCCCCCGCGAGCCGAAATATCGTCCCGCAGAAAACACGACCAGATAGGAGTCGTCAACGGATTGGCATGGACGCCTTCCGGCGGCGAGACGCTCACAATCGAAGCGATCGTTATGGACGGCAAAGGAAAACTGACTCTGACAGGCCAGCTTGGAGATATTATGAAGGAGTCCGCCCAAGCCGCTTTAAGCTACGCTCGCAGCAGAGCGAACGACTTCGGATTCGCCCCCGACACCGTCGATAAAAAAGACATCCACATCCATGTGCCTGCGGGAGCGATACCGAAAGACGGCCCGTCAGCGGGAGTGGCAATGTTCACCGCGCTGCTTTCGGCTTTCACAAGAAACCCTGTCCGCCGCGACGTTGCTATGACCGGAGAGATTTCTCTTCGCGGAGCCGTTTTGCCCATCGGCGGACTTAAACAGAAGCTTCTTGCCGCGCGAAGAGAGGGCATCAAAACCATTCTGGTTCCTTTGTCGAACAAAAATGATATTTCAGACATGGATTCCCGAGATATCGGATCCTTAGAGATTAAATATCTGGAATTCGTGGATGATATTCTTCCTTATGTGTTCAGGGATGGCGGAGCGAAAACAACAAATCAGCGAAAAATAAGGCTACCGTCTTAAAACCGAAAAAAGCAAAAAACTGAACCGGACAAGTTGCGCTTTCCGTATAGGGTTGCCTCTGATTACAATCTTATGATTTCCCCTGTGACTCTTTTTCCATTCAGCGTCAGGATGCCCACAGAAAAAAACGGAGCGAACCGACGGTCTGTCGGAGAACCCGGGTTGAACATGAGCGCGCCCGCCACGGAACTGTTGAAAGGCTGATGAGAATGCCCGAAAACCACGCACGAGACTGATTCGTCGAACAGGTTCCGCGCCCGAAGAGGCAAATCTCCCGGGGCGCCCCAGCCGTGGATAAGACCTATCTTAATATTTCCGATTTCAATGATTCGCTTGTCTGGAAGATTTGCGGATTCGCCGCTATCCATATTCCCGCGCACGGCCTTTACAGGGGCGACAACCTCCAACTCGTCGAGAACGCTCATATCCACAATGTCCCCTGCGTGCAGAATCATATCCACGCCGGCAAAAGCGGCGACCACTCTCGAAGGGAGCGCTCTGGCCGCCGCCGGCACGTGAGTGTCTGAAATCACGCCTATATTCTTCATCCTATTCATTCCGCCCGAACGGCGACTCCAGAGGAACCGGACACTGTCGTTTTCTGCCGCATTTTCGGCACATCTCTCCTGTCCATATCCGATCGAATTTGTCCGCCACAGTATCCATTATGCCGTCTTCATCCGTTAGAATGCCCATCTCGAAATTCCTTCTTGTCTGCCCTTTCATGCCCAAACCCGCGCCGGTGAAATTGGCGCTCCCCATATACAACAGCTTGCTGTCCACCAACACGCATTTGAAATGAGTGCGGACGCATCTGCGCATATCGAAGAAACGGGAAAAATCGGGAGAAGCTCCGGCCTTCAATTCGTGAAGGATAGAGCCTGACGGCACGCCTGAATGCAGCAACCTCACGGCAACGCGCCGCGAAGCAAGCTCCTTAAAAAAATCCATTGAGGATTCAACTTCATTCTCGTTGACCGACATCATGAGGTTCTTTACGTTGGCTGTGGCGATCCACACCGAATGCCGCGCGCGCCTAAGCCCGCGCTCTATCACTTCGCTGTAGACCTCGTCATCCCGAAGAAGCTTCAGCATCCGCCGCTCCGATTTTCGATTGAAGGAAATCCGCTGCCGCTCCGCCGAACAAATCTATGGTGTTTCGTGTGGAACAAACGGCTATGCTCTTCACGGTTTCGTCTCGAATTTCAGCTATCTTCTCCGCTATGAGAGGAATATACGAAGGCTCGTTCCTTTTGCCGCGATGCCTCTGAGGCGCTAAAAACGGACAGTCAGTTTCGAGCAGCAGTCTTTCGGAGGGAACCGCTTTTAAAACCGACTGAAGGCGCGCGCTGTTGTTGTACGTCGCCGGCCCTCCTACCGAGATGTTCAAACCCAACTCGAGCGTCTGCTTCAGAAATTCGATGTCGCCGGAGAAGCAGTGCATGACGCCTTTCAAGGGAGCGTGCGCGCGGATCATGGACGCCATGTCGGCCTCGGCCTCGCGGCAATGAAAAATCAACGGCAACCCGCGCGCCGCGCAGAGTTCCAGTTGCTTTTCGAAAGAGTCCCGCTGTTTTTTTCTAGGAGCTATGTCCCTGAAATAATCTAGGCCGAACTCCCCGACGCCTATATATCTTCCTTTGTATTCTTCGAGAAAATCCTCGAATGCGGGATGGTCGTATTTGGCGGCCTCGTGAGGATGAAACCCCACGATTGGGAACACCATAGGGTATTTTTCGGAATTTGCGATTACCTGCTTATTCGTCGGTTCGTCGAGTCCGACATCGAAAACGGCCGCGACGCCGGCCTGTTCCGCCCGGCTCACAACTTCGTCTCTATCGTTATCGTAATCCTTGAAAAAAATGTGAGAATGAGTGTCTACGAAAATCATCTTAGTCTGCCCGGAACAGAGGGACTATATCATGTCCGCGAACCGCTTCTCCGGTTCGGTTTTTTTCATTTCCCATTCGCCGACTCTAGGTTTATAAACAAGCTGAACCGGCCCGTATTCCTTCAAATCCACAAGAAAATGATCTTCCACTTCATAGTTGTCCAAGTGAGTAATCTTTCTCCTGTAAACGAGCATCCCCACTTCATAATTCCTTCCGTTCATGATAACTCTGCGAGGCGTTTCTCCCGCTCTGTAACCCGCGTAAGCTTCGACTTGAACTTTTTCTCGATCCGCGTCAGTCGCCATATATGTCTCCATAGAAAAACGTTTAATTTCTTTGGTTAAAACTGTCAATTATTTTCCGCAAGCTGCGCCACCGGATTGAACAATAGGCACTAGACACATCACCCTGAGAAGCGTCCCGCCGGTATTTCTGAACTGGTGCAGTTCCCCTCCAGGCACGAACACGGCGTCCCCCGCTTTCGCCCGCTTGGAGTCTTCGGCGCTTGTCACCTCGCACTCCCCTTCCAACACATAAACCTCATGTTCCCAATCGTGCGTGTGCAAGGGAGTGTATCCGCCGGGTTGGATGTCGAATATGCGCATCGCGAAAGTCGGAGCTCCGTCGTTTCCATCAATCACCCACCTGACTTCCGTCCCCTCGACTCCTTCAACCTTCTGCGGAACCACCGACATAGCGTTCTTGATTATCATGCGCTCTCTCCAAAAAAACAGCAAAGTAATTATAACAGATAAAAGCTCCGCCGACACCGTTGTCGAATACAAGCCCAATCGTTATCAGGATTCAAAAACCTCTTCTATCACATTCGGCGCGTATTTTTCAGCCAATTCTCTTGTGATTTTTCCGGTTCGGGCGATTTCCCCGTACATGTAAGCGCTGGGCCGGGGTTTTCTATTCAGCGTCCCCGGCTCCACTTCCACAAGTCCGAACTTCTTTTCGAATCCCAGCTTCCATTCGAAGTTGTCTATATACGACCATTGGAAATAGCCCCTGACATCCACTCCGTCGTCTATCGCGCGCTTGACCTGTTTGAGATGCCTTAAGAGATAGCCGGGCCTCTGCGCGTCCTTCGCGTCAGCGATGCCGTTTTCCAGAATATAGACCGGCTTGCCATAGCGGGCGGCATCCTTGATGACATTGTAGAACCCCGGCGGGTAAACCTCGTATCCCATTGCGGTCGTCTCAGCGCCGTCCGGCAGATACAAAAAATCGTTCAGACTGTCGGGTATCTTCTTCAAGTTGAAATTTATTCGCATGCGCGTGTAATAGTTAACGCCTGAATAACTGAAAGAATCCTTGAGTCCGGAAATCTTTTCGTTGAAGCCGAAAGGCGGAGGAACCTTGCCGGAGCTTAATGCCTTAGGAAAAGCGTCGTTGTGAAAAAACCTTATGAATTTATGAATGGCGGTGTCCAGAATATTGTCAGGATTCACCGGCGCGGCGTCCACGACCGCCTGAGCTATTCCGATAAGCGGCTCGTCGCTCTCTCCTGAGCGACGCCACGCGTCAAGTATCCTTCTCCTTGCTTCAACATGCGCCTTTAAGAGATTCTTAAAAACCGTTCTTGCTTCATTCCAACTTCGCCTTTCGGGCGGGAATACTCCGAACAGATGGCCCGCGATAACTGGAACCATCGGTTCGTTCAACGTGCACCAGATATCAACTTTTCCATATACTCTTTCGACGACTCTTTTCACAAATCTGCTGAATAATTCCGGGCTGTCCTCAGCCGTCCACCCTCCGCGCTTAGCCATCCATTTCGGCAACGGCCAGTGATAGAGCGTTAGGCATGCCTTCAGTCCTCTTGCGCGAAGCTCGTCGAGAACTTTCTCGTAATGTCTCAAAGCGTCCTCGCTGAACACGCCTCTCTCAGGCTCGACTCGCGCCCACTCGACTGAAAAACGAAACGAGTTATAACCCAAATCGCTCATCAACTTAAAATCTTCCGGATACCGGTTCAGCATGTCAGCCGCGGCCCCTGAAACTGTGCCATCCGCTATCTTGCCCTTTTTCTCCCATTCCCACCAATCCGAATTAACATTATGGCCTTCCGCCTGATGAGAACACACTGCGGTTCCCCATAAAAAGTCTTCTGGAAACTCAATAAGGTTAATAGACATACCGCCACCCCAATTTTTTTTACGTCGAAATGATAGTAAATGCGAAGTTGCCATGTCAAATCCCGCATCTGTGCTAAATGTGAAACAAACGATAGATAATTTTGCCTTTTTATGGAAAATACATATAATTTACACTCAAGGAGATGTCTGTAATGTCCATTTTTACTCTCGAAAAAGAAACTATAGGCAACACTCTAGTAGTGAAACTTTCAGGAAGAATTGGCGGAGAAGCATCCACGGAGTTATACCGGGATGTCAAACAGTTGATAGAAGCGCATAAGAATTATGATTTTGCCTTGGATTTCAAACAGTTACAGTTTATCGACAGTTCCGGTCTAGGTTCTCTTGTGGCAATCAACTCTTCGCTTATGAAGCAAAGCAGAAAGCTGACCCTGCTGGCAGTGCCCGGGGCGCTTATGGAGTTGCTGCGGATCACGAATCTTGACAGGGTTTTTACGATTAAGGACTCGTTGGACGAAACAGAATGAGAATCACGCGAGCGACAGCAATAAGCGCCATTGCGGCGATATCAATCATCGCGACAGCCGCGTTGTCCCAGCCACCCCTACCCGCTCCGAAAATCAAAACAGTGCAGGGCCGGGTTCTGTTAAGCGTGAACAACTCGGACTGGTTTCCTGCGCACGAAGAGGCAACAATACACGCCGGAATGAGCGTGATAGCGCCTGAGAACGCGATGATTGAAGTGCAATCCGGACGAGCGCTCCAATGGCATTTCGTAGGCCCCGGCAAGGGGTCTATCGGCAAACGCTCAAAAAACTCATCCGATTCTTCTTCATTCGATATAGAAATATCTCAAGGTCACTTGGCGTTTGCTCTGAATTCCGCCGACGCTCCTGCGACATTTGTGGTAAAAACCCCTTTCGGGATTGTGGAAACAACAAACGGACTGTTCAGCGTTGTTGCGGACGAAACATCCGCAATCGTGATAGCGGTTTCCGAAGGAAAAGCCTGCATCGCGAGAGCCGAGCAGAAAAAAATCTGCGTTGAAAAAGACAAAATGCTTTTGATGGTTTCAGAAAAAAACAAACCACCCAGAATAGAAGCGGTAGACCCGGAAATCAGAGCAGCATGGAAGAAATTTGACTGGATTATTGTCGGAGAAAAACCCGAACTTAAAATAGTCCAGCCGCAAGACGGAATGTATTCAAACAACTCCACGATTTACATCATCGGAAACGCCTCGCCCGGCGCTACTCTGACAGTGAACAACAAGCAAATCACTGTCGCCGCCGACGGCAGTTTCAACGGCAACTACACCCTTTACGAAGGGGAAAACAAACTCGCGATTCAGGCAAGATCAAAAACCGGCAAAATTTCGTCGCTTACACGAACTGTTTTTCTCGACACCACCCCGCCGCTCTTATCCATCAGCCAGCCCGCCGGAAGCTTTGATCCGACAACTATCGGAACTTGCGACAATAGATTTTGTTATATTCAGATTTTCGGGATAACCGAACCCGGAGTGGCGTTAAGAATTAACGGCGTCGACGTAAGCCGCTTTATCGAAGACGACGGCAGTTTCCTTATTCAAGACTTCCCAGTCAAATACAAAGAACGGGCGCTCACCGTCGAAGCTGTCGATATGCACCGGCAGCGCTCCTTCGACATCTTGAGCATAATCGAGCCTCTCGATTCCGACGGCGACGACGTCCCCGACGCCATTGATGATTGTCCCTCGGATCCTTCCTGCAACTGATTCTTCTGCGATGATTATCAATCAGGTTAAGTATTATCCATTGTGTTTTTTTCGTTTGACGATATATCCGGCGAATTGCAGTCCCGCTTTAAACCAGTAAGCGGCCTCTCGATGGTTTTTCAACCTTCTCAACCTTCGCAATATGTAGCTAGGCCGCATATAGAACTCTCTAAGCATGCGTCTTTGCAGTTCCTGAAGGCGCTGCGCGGAAACGGTTTTCGTTCTAGTGATTGAGTCGCCCTGAAACGACCTTCCATAGTCGCTCCATTTCAGATTGTCTTCTAGCAACCCGGCCTCTTTCATCATAAGGTTCAATTCCGAACCCGGATACGGCGACGCGATGGCTACCGTTATCAAGTCAGGATCAAGAACGCGGATGAAAGAGCGGGTCGCCTCAATGTCGGATTCCGTTTCCTCCGGGTGGTTGCCCGCTATGAAGAACGCGCAGGACATCATTCCCGCTTTGCGGGTCCACTCGAACGCCTTAGTCGCCTGCTCAAGGGTTATTCCCTTCTTTATGAGTTCGAGGATGCGCGGACTTCCAGTTTCCACTCCGAACGCCACCTTGACGCATCCCGAATCCGCCATTATTCGCAACAGTTCCTCGTCAACTCGATCCACTCTGGTGTCGCAATCCCATGTGACATTCAATCTTTTTATGCCTTCGCAGAACTCCAAAGCCTTTTCCCTGTCATGCGTGAAAGTGTCGTTGTCTATCGTGAAGTGGTTGACGCCGTGCCGCTCTACGCAATCCAGCGCCTCTTCCATGACTTTGTGCGTCGGCCTATGCCGCACCTTGCGACCGAATACATGTTCGGAGCAGCAGAACACGCACCTTCCGGCGCATCCTCTGGCAGTGAAAAGTTGCGTCGCATTATAAACCCCGCCGGGCAATCCCGGCGTAGGCGCTCCGCGATACGACCACATGCGCAATAGGTCTCTGGCGGGCAACGGAAGATTTTCAAGGTCGACTGGTTTCTGGGGAGTTCCTCCATCAAGAATATCGCCGCCTGCCGACAACACAGTCCCGGCGATCTCCGAATCTGCGAACCGCCCCTGTTCGACGGCTCGGCATATCTCGACGAATGAAATCTCGCCCTCGCCTCTGACGGCGGCGTTGAATTGCGGATACTTAATAAGGGTCTCGCGCGCAAGAATCGAAGCGTGCGCCCCACCCAGCGCCGTTATCGCTTGCGAGAGCGATTGTTTTGCTATTGCGGCGAGTTCCGCCGCGGCGTCAACCGTCGGAGTCATCGCCGTAAACCCGATAACCTTTGCGTTTGACGAAGATATCCTAATTGCAAAATCTCTTTGTGAGAGAGGCTCCGACTCTAAATCGATGATTTCAGGAGCAAATCCATCCTGTCTAGCCGCCGCCGCCAACAGACATAGATTTATCGGATGCTGCAAAGCATGCGAATGCTCCTGCTTCATTATGCTCGGAGGTCTGACCAACAATACTTTCATATTTGCCATAGACTCTATAATGCTCCGGGAACAAGAATAACACACTGTCAATCGGCAACTTCTATGCTGTCCACAAAAAGTTCGCGCCCGCTGATAATGTCCGTCTCGCCGCCGCCGCAAGACGGACATGAGAATTCAACGGAAACAACATCGAAAACATTTCCGCATGCGGCGCAGGATGCGGTCACGGGAGCGACTTCGAAGTCAAGCTCAGCCCCTTCCATCCGGGTTCCTTCAACCAGCATTTTGAAGTAATGCCTGACGCAATCGGGCACGACCGCGGTGAATCCGCCCACGACGATTTTGACGCGCAGAACGCGAGGGTTGCCCCCGCCTTCGACCCGCGCTTCGTCAACCACCTTGACAAGCTCCTGAGTAATGGAAAATTCGTGCAAAGTTCCGAGCCTCTCGGACGATGCCGCAGGATTGTCTCGCGCGGCTTAACTGATTCTAGACCCTGCCGCCGCCGGCCCATCCGGACTGAGAACAATTATCCTGTCCGACTCTCCTCCAGCAAGAACCATCCCCTGCGATTCATGTCCCATAATTTGTTTCGGCTCTAGATTTGCCACTACGACGACATCTTTTCCGACAAGCTGTTCCGGTTCATAGAACTTGGCGATGCCCGCCACAATCTGCCTTTTCTCGACGCCGATGTCCACAATTAGCTTAAGCATCTTATTCGAGCCTTGCAGCCGTTCAGCCTCCACGACTCTTGCCACTCTCAAGTCCAATTTTGCGAAGTCATCGAACACGATGTTCTTCTTCACGCCCGGAATTGAAGCGGATTTTTTCTTTCGGTCTTTGCCGCTCTTTGAGGCTATAGCCTCAAGTTTTTTCTTTTCCTCTTCGATCTGCGCTTTCTCAATCCTCGTGAAAAGTATCTCCGGCTCCGGCAGAATTGCCCCGTCGGCAAGAGTATCTTTCGACGCTTCATCCCACCGAACATCTCTCGCCCGGCCTTCCAGCCCAAGCATCGACCATATTTTCTGCGCGGTGTCAGGCACGAAAGGAGATGAAATTACAGCCATCGTTTTTATCAGTTTCAGACATAGTCTTATCGTGGCGTCCGCGTCCGCCCGGTTTGACGCCAGAGCCTTCCACGGCTCCTTGGCATCGAAATACTTGTTACCGGCGCGAGCCAGATCAAGCATTGCGGCTAGAGCGTTGCGGAACTCGAAACGCTCTATGAAACCGCCTACCGCGCCGGGAGCCGCTTCAATGGCTGCGACAATTTCAGCGTCGACAGAAGCGCTCGAATCGCCAAGCGGCGGAACCCTGCCGTCCATCTTAGAGGCGACGAACTTAAGCGTTCTATTCACCAGATTTGCGTATATGTTGGTAAGTTCGCTGTTGTGCGCCGCCATGTATCTGTCCCACTGGAACTCCGAATCGGAGTTCTCAGGCATATCGGCGCAAAGATAGTATCGAATCGAATCCGTCGGATACTTCTCCATGAATTCAATCACGTCGATATACCAGCCGGCGCTTTTTGAAAACTGCCTGCCTTCGAGATTCAAGAACGCGTTCGACGCCACAAAATCGGGAATCTTATATCCTTGCCGCATGCGTTCGAGCATTATGGGAAAAATTATCGCGTGAAACGGGATGTTGTCTTTTCCTATGAAATGATAGAGTTTGCAATCCGGGTTCTGCCAGTAATCGCGCCAGCGGTCGGGCGATTCCCCGATGCTCTGAAAATATTCAACGGTAGACGAGATGTAGCCGATCGGAGCGTCGAACCACACGTACAACACTTTCCCATCCGCCTCGTCGAGCGGAACCGGCACTCCCCAGTCCAGATCCCGCGTTATCGCCCTGCTTTCAAGTCCGCGTTTGAGATATCCCCGCACCTCGGTGGTGACAAGCTGTTTCCACTTCAACCCGGCCTCTCCGCTCTCTTTCCGGGAGAGCCACTCCTCCAGCCATTCCGCCCGCGAACCTAGGTTCAGATACCAATGCGTCGTCTTCCGCGATTGTGCGGCTGTTCCGCAATCCTTGATGTTGCACCTCGGATTCTTTAACTCGTGGGTCTCCAGCATGACCCCGCATTTACCGCACTCGTTTCCCCAAGCGTCCGGAAATCCGCAATGCGGACATTCTCCCCTTACATACCTATCAGCCAGATACTTTTCATGTTTCGGGCAGTAAAGCTGCTCTCCTTCTTTCTTGTCTATCATTCCGTTTTCCAGCAGCCTCGTGAAAAACTCCTGAGAAATTGGGTAGTGGAGTTTTCGGGACGTGCCGGAAAAATTCGTAAAATCGATATTCATGCGCTCGAATATTGAAACAATCAAATCGTGATTTATCTTCACATGCTCCTCAGGGGAGCGACCGGCGGCCTCTGCGGAAATCGTGATAGCCACCCCGTGGTCGTCCGTCCCGCACACGTAAATGATGTCCGCTCCGTTCATCTTTTTATAACGGACAAAAATATCCGCGGGCAGATACGCGCCAGCGATGTGGCCGAAATGTATCGGCCCGTTTGCGTATGGCAAAGCGCTCGTAACTATGATTTTCTCTTTTGCCGATCCCGAAGAACTCATCTCAATGCTCCCGCGCCGCTATTGCGGTCTGGATAATACTAGCATCCCCTAGGCGAAAATTCAAAACGGGAACACGGAGCCGACAATCCGGTTTGCGCTTGCAAATCGTCTCTATGCTATGAAGATTTTGCCTGAACCGAAGTTTTGTGTCGTTAAATAATCTATGCCGCTGATAACGAATTCGAAATTCAACTCCTCGACTGCTTGAAGCTTATAACTTGACGAAAACCATGTTCGATGTGGAATATCTTCCCACAAGAGCCTCTGTTCTTACGAACGCGAACGAAAAAAGGCCCACAAGAAGCCTTTCAATCTTATTAAAATCCTTCGACGCCTGCTTATTCTTCGCTCCCTTTTTCACAGTTTCCTGAAAATACCTGTACAAACTGTTTTTAAGCATCCATTGATCGTATATAGGATCGCTGAACCTTTTCTCAAGCTTGAACCCCTGCTCGAATAGCAACTTTTCGAGAGCGCGCGAAGTGTACGCCACCAGATGTTCGGGCGGACCGAATCCCGGCCATTGTTTTTTCAACAACCTGTGCTGAAAAGTCCTGAAGTTCGGAACCGAAATGACCAGCCTGCCGCCCGGCGCGGTTATTCTCGACACCTCTCGCAATAATGCCATAGGGTCTGACATGTGTTCCAACGTTGACCACATCATGGCGACTGTGAAATGATTATCAGGGAAACCCGCCTCGTCTATCCTTTTCGTGTGTATTCTCTCATTCAACCCCGCATTGTCGTACCGGGGAACGAAATAGGGGTCAATCCCATCAATGGCATATCCGTCGCGCGACAGACAATAAACCGTTTCTCCTTTGCCGCATCCGATGTCCAGTATCCTGTCGCTCTTCTCAGACAGCCGCAAATAGTCTATGATTCTTTTTCTCACGCCATCGATTTTGAATTCCGCCACATCCTGAGTCTCAGCTTCTTCGACATATCGTCCATAGTGAGCGATCAAATCTGACTCTTCCGGAAATGGGTTAAGGTAAGCAATGTCGCAATTTGAGCAGTAAACATAGTTGAACGCATAAACATTTTCCGGATCCGATATTTCGGGATAGATATATTTTAAATTGCTTTTCGCGCAAAATGGGCATCCTGAATATTTCATAGCCTATCCGTCCTGAAAAAAGTATTCGATAGAAATATCTTCTAACTGCTGAACAAACAACACGCTCAGGATAAAATCCATTGGCGCAAAAGTCAAATGCAACGAGCCTCTAATCACACATGAGAAGACATAGTTGTCTGACCTGAAATTTCAGCTAAATTGATATATTCACATCCATTCGCTAGAATACTTGGTTATGCAATTAGACGTTAAAAAGGACGGAGGAATAATTATGACAACGATGTATTACGACGCTGACGCTGATCTGGGACTGCTGAAGGGCAAGAAAATCGCCATAATCGGATACGGCAGCCAAGGGCACGCGCACGCGCAAAACCTTAAAGAGTCCGGTCTGGATGTCGTGGTTGCGGAGCTTGAGGGCAGTGAACCGTGGAAAGCCGCCGAAGCGGCAGGATTGAAAGTTATGCCGACGGCCGCCGCCGCCGAAGCTTCCAGTGTTATGATGATTTTGCTTCCCGACCATGTTCAGGCTGTTGTCTATCAGAAGGACATCGCGCCCCATCTGAAAGCAGGCGACACGCTGATGTTCGCGCATGGATTCAACATCCATTTCGGACAGATAACGCCCCCCGCCGATGTTGATGTTACGATGATCGCTCCGAAAGGCCCCGGACACTTGGTGCGTCGCATGTATGAAGAGGGAAAAGGGGTTCCGGCTCTGGTGGCGGTGTTTCAAGACGCGTCCGGAAAAGCAAAGGCGCAGGCTCTTGCGTACGCAAAAGGAATCGGAAGCGCCCGCGCCGGCGTTATCGAGACGACTTTTAAGGAAGAAACCGAGACAGACCTATTCGGGGAGCAGGCGGTGCTTTGCGGCGGATGCACAGAACTGGTGAAAGCCGGCTTCGAGACATTGGTGGAAGCGGGCTATCAGCCGGAAATAGCGTACTTCGAGTGCCTGCATGAGCTTAAGCTGATCGTCGACCTTATGCAGGAGGGCGGCATACAGTGGATGCGCTATTCGATAAGCGACACCGCCGAGTACGGCGACATGACGCGCGGGCCGATGGTCATAGACGCGCGCACCCGCGAGACGATGAAAAAAATTCTCGTGTCCATTCAGGACGGCAGTTTCGCGAAGGAATGGATCGACGAAAATAAGAACGGGAGACCTAATTTCAACAGGCTCAAGGAGCGCGACGAGAACAGCCGGATCGAGGTTGTCGGCAAAAAGTTGCGCTCGATGATGCCTTGGTTGAAGAAATAGCCATGGCTGAGAAACAAGACAAAAACAGGGTTGTAATTTTCGACACCACGATGCGCGACGGGGAACAGTCGCCCGGCGCCACGATGACGACTTATGAAAAGCTTCAGGTGGCGCACCAGCTTGCCCGCTTGAAGGTGGATGTCATCGAAGCGGGATTTCCTTTCGCTTCTCCGGGAGATTTCGAGGCGGTAAAACTCATCTCGCAGCAAGTCGAGGGGCCATGCGTCGCCGGGCTGTGCAGAACAGCCTTCCCCGACATCGACCGGGCTTGGGAAGCGGTTAAAAACGCTTCGCGAAACAGGCTTCACACATTCATCGCCACTTCTGAAATTCACATGTCCAAAAAACTGCAGATGACTCCGAAACAGGTCGTCAAAGCTGCGGTCGACGCTGTGAAATACTGCAAGGAAAGAACGGACGACGTCGAGTTCTCGTGCGAGGACGCGACAAGGTCGGAATTCGATTTCTTGTGCGAGATCGTCGAGAAAACGATAGCCGCCGGAGCCACTACAATCAACATACCCGACACCGTAGGCTACACGATGCCTCACGAGTATGAGCCGCTAATTCGCAATCTGATAAAAAAGATTCCCAACTCCGGCAAAGCTATCTTCAGCGTCCACTGCCACAACGATCTCGGATTGGCGACGGCGAATTCGATAGCCGCTCTTGTCGGCGGGGCCAGACAGGTGGAATGCACCATCAACGGGATTGGCGAGCGCGCGGGCAACGCTTCTCTGGAAGAGATCGTCATGGCTTTGCGCACCCGGCGAAACCTGATGAACCTCCACACCGGAGTTGAAACAACCGAGATTTACCGCTCAAGCCGACTTGTCAGGCGCGTAACAGGCATCGACGTTCAGCCCAACAAGGCTATTGTCGGCAAAAACGCTTTCGCGCACGAGGCGGGCATTCATCAGGACGGCGTTCTCAAAGACAAGCGCACTTACGAGATAATGGACGCCGATTCCATCGGCCTCTCCTCAAGCTCTCTTGTTCTAGGAAAACATTCCGGAAGACACGCCTTCTCCGACAAGCTTTCAGAGCTTGGATATGAGTTGGACAGGAATGATTTGAATAAGGCGTTTTTCCGCTTCAAGGAACTGTGCGACAAGAAGAAGGAAGTTTCAGACTGGGACATCAGGTCGATAATCGAAGACGAGGTGATGCAGATACCTGAGAAGTTCCACCTCGAGTCCGTGAATGTCATGTGCGGAGGCAGGGTGAAGGCCACCGCGATGATAATCATGGGAGTGGGAGAAAAACTCGTCGAGGAATCGGCAATAGGCGTAGGCCCCATAGACGCCGTCTATCAGTGCATCAGGAAGATAACGGGAGAAGACATCAAGTTGATTGATTTTTCGGTAAAATCAGTCACCGGCGGAATCGACGCGTTGGGCGAAGTGACAGTGCAGATCGCAGGCCCCAAAGGAACGGTCGTAAGCGGCAGAGGGGCGAGCGTGGACATCGTCGAAGCGGCGGCAAAGGCTTACATCACAGCCATAAATAAACTGATTTTCTGGCGTAAAGCTCACAAGGAGAAAAAACCGGATAGCCGCAGCGAACATTCGACATCCAAGTCAAAAAGCGGGAGCGCGAAAATCTCCGTCAAGTGAAATTTGCAAATCATAGCTCTACGCGCGAACGCCTGACGAGAACAAGGATATGATTTAATGAAAAAAATCAGAGTTATCGTGACAGGGGCCTGCGGAAGAATGGGCCTTGAATGCGTCCGCGCAATATCCGCAGAGAGCGATTTGGAGTTGACAGGCGCGTTCGACGTCGCAGGAGCCGGCAAAGACATCGGCGAGCTTGCCGGCATCGGCCCAAATGGCGTAATAGTTTCCGATTGCCTCGCAAGCGTTCTCAAATCGGCCAAACCCGATGTGGCGGTTGACTTCACAATAGCACAAGGGTTCGGCGCGCGCGCCGCGTCAATTCTGAAATCCGGGACGCGTCTCGTGTCTGGAACAACAGGGATAGACGCCGCGACAATCAAGAAACTCGAAAAAATCGCCGCTGAAAAGAAATTGTGCGTTCTGCTCGCTCCCAACTTCGCTGTGGGAGCGGCGCTCATGACTCAGTTCGCTCAAATGGCTGCTGAACGGATGAGCGAGTGCGAAATAATCGAGATGCACCACAACCGAAAACTTGACGCTCCTTCAGGAACCGCGATGGACACAGCAAACAAAGTCGCCGAGGTGTACGCAAAAAGCGGCGTTCGCGTCGATCCGACGAAAACAATCAAACTCGATGGCGCAAGAGGAGGCAGTTTGGGCGGCGTGTCGGTTCACAGCGTTCGTCTCCCCGGATTCCTCGCAAGCCAAGAAGTGATTTTCGGAGCGCCCGGTCAGACCCTGACTATAAGACACGACACCATATCGAGGGAATCTTTCATGCCGGGAGTCATTCTGGCGATAAGAAGCGCGTCGCGCATTAAAAAATTGGTGGTCGGTCTGGAAAACATTCTCTGACGAAAAGAGTGGCCATTGCCGCATGAAACCTGAAAACCTGCTGTTTGCCGCGATTGGGTTTATAGACGAAGCCTTGGACAACACTGCCGCTCTTATAGATGAGTTGATTGAGCGAGGGCGGCTCAAAAGCGTCGATTCGAAAGGAATGCTTGATAGAATCGTCGAAAGAGCGCAAGGCGAAAAGCGCGATGCCGATGAAATTGTCGGAGAGATCGCCGCAGACGCCAGAGAAACATCCGGTCTTGCGGGTCGCGGAGATATTGAAAGATTAATGAGCAAGCTGGCGCAACTTGAGGAACAACTTGCTAAAATTAAGGAAACCGGCGACGCTGAAAAGGCAAGAAAAGCATGAGACTAGGCATAGCGACAAAAGCGATTATCGTCCTGTTGGCGGTCATTGCCGCCGCGACCGCCGCTTGCGCTCTTTTCACTCAAAACGCCATGCTGGATCATTACCTCAGAGTTAGAAACGACCATTTGGCTTCTGTAGCGTCCGCAGTGGATGAGCTTATATCTTCAGACATCAAGGAAGCTTCAACTCCGGATTTTTCCAGAATGATAGACATCCTCTCGCTGCGAAATCCTGAGAGAATCATCATCTCTGACATGAAAGGTTTGATACTGTTCGATTCGAGAAGAACGAGAACAGGATCCAACCTCGATCTGGACGAAGAGATGAGAATCAAATCGGACTCTGACGCCGGCATTTTATTATTAAGGACAAGCGAAAATCTGAAAGCCGTATACCTGCGCCCGAAACAAGTTTTCCGGCTGCTCGACAGTTCGGAAGATGTTTCACTTGTATATTACGCGCCGATCCGCGCGAACGGCGGAATTGCCGGGCAGGCTATGGTGTCCGAGTCGGTGGCAAAACTCGGACCAATCATCAGGTTAACCCGCAATAGGCTGATCGTCTTCATGTCGACTCTTTTTATCGTAATGGGCGCAACCGTTTTTTTCCTTGTGAACAAATCAGTTGCGGCTCCAATATTGAAGCTGGCCGATTTGACTAAAAGAATAGCGCGGAAAGATTTTCAGGAAAGAGTCGATTTTCGAACCAGCGACGAGATTTCTTATCTCGGAAGAAGTTTCAACACGATGGTGTATAACCTAGAAAAAATGGTGCGAGAGATTGAGGAGCAGAACGAAGGGCTTATTCATCTTTCCGGCGAGTTGGAATTGCGCAACGAGGAGCTTAATAAAAAACAACGACTCATAGAATACGATTTGAGGCTCGCTCACAGGGTGCAACAGGAGCTTCTGCCGCAAACCTACCCGCGTATTGAAGGCGTGCTGATTAGCGCAGCGAACTTTCAAGTCGGAGAAATCGGCGGGGACTGCTTCGATTTTTACAAATTGGACGACTACAGGCTAGGCGCGTTTATCGGAGACGTCTCCGGAAAAGGAATTGCTGCCGCGTTGGTTATGGCGATGTCGACAATTCTTTTCAGCCAGCTTAAAGACCGTCTTGACGAGCCTTCGGTGATTCTAGGCCGCGTAAACGAAATAATGTACCGTCATTTCGGCAGCCAGCATTCGATTTACCTTACCTGCTTCTTCCTTATTCTGGATTCGCGAAACATGAAGCTTTCGTATTCCTGCGCGGGGCACACACCCCCTCTCCTATTCAGGCCCTCGACCGGCGAAATATTCAACCTCGAAGCGGAAGGCTTCGGCCTCGGAATGTTCAACAATGTGGCTTACGAACAGAAAACTATCGATGTCATGCACGGCGACAAGATTATTCTTTACACAGACGGCGTCACCGACTGCAGAGACTCCGAAGGACAGATGTTCGGGCATGAACGACTTGTGGAAATGGTTACGATGAATCCTGATTCTAACACATACAGGCTGACTCATTTCATAGTAGAGGAACTGGGCGAGTTCGCCGGAGCCGCGGCGAGACAAGACGACCTGACTTTGCTCATTCTCGAATTGGAGAACGACAAGAAATGAAATCGCGATTCTGGAGCGTCATGCTCGCGGCGACCATCTCTTTTGCCGCAGCTTCAACGGTCCTCGCGGATATTGCCGACCCATCTCAGGACGACACTCCTCCTTTCATGTACGATGAAACTGATCCATTTTCTCTTGACGATGACCGCAACGCGCCTGCAAGAGCGACTGAACAACAAAGAAGCCGACTATTCGACACGCCCTCCGACCCGGCTGAACACCCGGGATTCGCAAAAGATATCTACTTGAGAGCTGTCGATCTCCATCTCGCAGGAAGCATCCAAGAATCAATCGAGCATTACAAACGCGCGATAATGCTTGATCCTGACGCCGCCGCTTATCATGCCGACCTCGGCGAAGCCTATCGCGAAATGGGAATGACCAGAGAGGCAATAATTGAGTTCGAAACGGCAGTTGAATTGAACCCTAACCTTGCGAACGCTCTTACCACGCTCGGCGTGATATACGACCGCGAGAACCTTCCCCACAAAGCTATCGACTATCACAGAAAAGCTTTGCGCCTTGAGCCTGACAACTATGTGGCTCTTAACAATATCGGACACGCCTATGATTCTTTAGGGCTGGTCAGAGCCGCTATTATCAATTACCGTAAAGCTATCGAAATCAATGCTGAGTTCACCGCCGCATACGTAAATCTGGCCGACACCTATTTGCGCGTCGGACAGGTCGCGGATTCGATTGAGATTTTAAAAAAAGCCATTTCAATCGCAGGCTCGGAAAACATTACGACCGGAATGTATCACAATTTGCTCGCGGAAGCGTACGCGCTTCAAGCCAGATATGCCGAGTCGTTCGAAACTCTGAAAATCGCAATTTCCATTGAACCGTCCAATCAGGACGCGCAGAGGAATTTTTTCTACGTCTTCGACAATCTCGCAAAGGAATCCTTGCGAGCTGGAAAAGCCGAATCCGCAGCCGCATATCTTTCTCAGGCGAAAAGAATCGTCGGCTCAGGGAACCCGCGCATGGCGTTATTCTATAACAGCATCGGAACGGCATACATGCAAAACAAAATGTGCCAAGAAGCTTCAGAGGCTTTCAAAAATGCGGCGGCTCTGATTCCGACCGAACAGGAGTTTATCAAAAATCTGGAAGACGCGCGGGGGTGTTCGGGTGGCTAAAGCGGTCAAAGTGCGAGCTTTCGGCGGCGCGCCCGCAGCGGACTTTCTCGACCTGTCCTATCTGATGCCTATGCTGGCGTCGGCGGCCCTTAACGATTCTCCAACACATCCTTTGAAATATGGCGCGCCGATAAAACTCGGCGGAGCGCTGGCCCAATCCTTCGGAAAACTCCCACGATGGCAGTTCTACGAACGTTTTGCGCGGCACATCATGACCGAACCTCACGAAGCTGAAACAGTTAAAAGCTGGCTTTTCGCAAGATGGGCCGCAAATTTGTATAGGGGAAGGAAATATCAGTTCGTCGTTATAGGACCTCCGCTGGGTTCTCTGGTTTATTTGTCGATGATTCTCGACGCGCCTTTCCTCCCTTTGAATTACGGGCTTGCAATCAGGCATAAACCGATCAATCCTGACAACATGTCGGAACATATAGAGATAGCAAAAAAATGGGCCGCTCACTTCGCAAAAACAGACCCGGATATTCACATTGTTCACGAATACAATCCCGTCCACCAGCGTTTCCGCATCAAACACGGATCCCTGCTGCGCTGCCGCTTCACTACCATCCCTGAGGCTTATGACGATTTCATTGCGAAAAACCTTGCGCCAAACGGAACTGTGATAATTGTGGAATCCCGAATCGGGTGGCGGCAATATAAACTCGCCAACAATCTATCCCATCAGGTCGGACAACCCGGCGGAATTCCATGCGAAGAATATCTGTTCAGCAGCCCGAGGCTTGATAAATTCCGTTCGCGTTTCATGCAAACCGAAGCTTGCTACAGATTGAATATGCCGGATGAAATCCAGCCTGAATCTCGATTCGGCGTGACCCCGAGAATGCGGCTTAGCGTGATCTCCTCCGCCGACGAACATCGAAAAAACATATGTCAGCTTTACTCCGACGAGATTTATCTTGTAAATCAACTGGTTTCTCAGTTGTTCATGCGAGGCGCTCGCAGGGACGGAGCGCTGCCTTCCCGTTGTTATGTTCACTCCGGCAACTTCATCGCTCCCCAGCCGTGCATTCATTCTAATCTTCTTCCAGTGTGGTCGCCGACGCCCTGTTATCCGGCGTTTCAATTCGTCGAGACATATCTGAAAAAATATCCGCATAAGCTCGAGGAAATTCTGGTGTCTTTCGAGCCGTCTATGGAAGAAGCCCCTGACTTCATCATGCTCGAACGCTGGAAAGAAATGCTTGAAG
>ERZ795059.1433-NODE-1433-length-26649-cov-6.275852_pt1 | contig 26649 bp, 17 predicted proteins | sample MGYA00375143_ERZ795059 | MGnify/ENA primary metagenome ERZ795059 (study PRJEB30188, sample SAMN05720168) | activated sludge metagenome | isolation source: Anaerobic digester | place: USA | collected 2015-01-07 ... | reverse complement strand
AGATGGGCCCACTCGCGCAGTTTCTCGAACGAATGCCGTTTCTTCTGCAGCGGGTAGGATTCGGGATCCGCCCAGCCGTGAACCACGACTCGCGTGGCCAGCAACTCCGTCGCCTGGCCTTTGCCCCCGGAGGCTTTGATCTCGCCCTCCACCGTGACGCTGCATCCGGGACCCAGCCGCTTGATCTCCGATTCGTAGTTAGGCAGGCTGCGATCAGCGATGACCTGCAGGTTTGCCAAGCACGAGCCATCGTTCACTTCGAGGAAACTGAAGCTCCCTTTCGAATCACGGCGGGTACGAATCCAACCCTGGACACGCGCTCGTCGGCCAATGGCTTCGGCCAAGCGTGCCGACGATACCCGAACTGTCTTCATCGTGACCTTCCCTTCTGTCGTCACTGCGGAATGTCTGCCGTTTCGAAGAACGAAACTAGTGCAGCAATCGACCTCCCTCAACCACGAAGCAAACGTCTGCCCACCATGGGCAGACCGACTTGCTTGATCGAACACCTGCGGCCCATCGGCCGCGGTCTTGTCCGCTAGCAGTATATCACTCGACACCGACTCCGCTAGTTGGCCTTTCCGCGTGTTTCGGCGCCGGGATCCCGTGGCTCACCGGCGGCACGACCGTGGGCAGCGCCGGCGATTCGTTGATCACGTACGACGAGTCCTTCACGAGCGGCGGCCCCGGCTTCCGGCCGTTGAACCTGGCCAACGAATACTACAACGAGACCTACGCGGCCGCTGGGAACATCAACGCGACCAACGCGACAAATCAGAATTCCCGGATCAACTTCACGGCCAACAACGCCGACGCGACCCTCACCGCGCCGACCACGGTCCGCGGCCTGGTGATCAACAATACGGGCGGCTCCAGCAGCGACGTCATCCTGGGCGGAAACCTGCTCACGGTCGAAAGCGGGATCATCTTGAACGCGGGCAACCAAGACAACCAGATCAACGCGGGCACAGGCAGTGCCCTCACCGCCGGCCCCAACGCGGCCACCGGGTACGATCTCCGCATCCACGGCGCCCGGACGTTCTATGTCGACGCGCCGACCGCAGACAACGCGAGCCACGCGGTCTCGGTCCTCACCGATGGAACGGTCTTTCTCCGCGGTGTGTCGACGTACAGCGGCGGGACGACGGTACAGCGCGACGTTCTGACGACCAACGACATCCGGATCGACAACGACGCGGCGGGATGGGGGTGGGCGGTGATCGGTGATCGAGTCGCCTGGGGCCAGCGGCACCCTCGCGAGGTTGCGACAGAAATGCGAGCCCATTCCCGCGCGGTCAATCGTCGACGGTGGAAGTTCAAGGCTGCTGTCGAGAAATAACGGCGATGAGGGTGCGTTAGCACCGTTCGAGGAATGAGTGTCACATTGCCGCGGTTTGCTCCATTGTAGGCGTGTCGCTCCGCGACAGGGTTCCGCTCGCGGAGCGAGCGGTCTACGATTACCCGATTCGGCTCTGGACACGAGGCGGCTTGCGAGCTAAACAGGAGATTCGTGGCGAACGAAATCCTGCCTGACGGAACGTTCATGCTCTGGCGAAACAGCGTGTGTCGCTCCTAATTCACCCTCGAGAGGAACCAAGTATGGGCAACTGCAGCACCCCCACACGTCGCGAGTTTCTGAAAACGGCCGGAGCGGCGATCGCCGTGCCCTACGTCATCACTTCCTCCGCCCTGGGCGCGGACGATGTCCCGCCGGCCGGCGATCGGATCGTGATGGGCGGCATCGGCATCGGCAACATGGGACGCGGCGACCAGGGCGCGTTTCTGAACCGGCCGGATGTCCAGTACGTCGCCGTCTGCGATGTGCGACAGGAGGTCCGGGACAAGGCCAAAGCCAAGGTGGACGACCATTACAAGAACACCGACTGCCGGGCCTACAACGACTTCCGCGAGTTGCTGGCGCGCACGGACATCGACGCGGTCCACGTCGCCACGCCCGATCACTGGCATGCGATCCAGGTGATCGAAGCCTGCCGCAACGGAAAGGACGTCTACTGCCAGAAACCCGAGACGCGAACCCTGCGCGAAGGTCCGCTGATGGTCGAGGCCGCTCGCCGCTACTGCCGCGTGGTCTCCGGCGGCAGCCAGCGTGTGTTGGGAGACTACCGGAAAACGGTCGATCCGTGTTGGGGAGGCGAGTTGGGCAAGATCAAGGCGATCAACGTCAACGTGGGGCCGCTCTCGCAGCCGTGCAATCTGCCGGCAGAAGACGTCCCTCCCGGTATGGACTGGGACATGTGGCTCGGCCCAGCCCCCTGGGCGCCGTACAACAAGGGCCGCTGTGACGGGAACTTCGGGACGCGTGGCAACAGCTGGCGATCCTACATCGACTACTCGGGCGGCGGCATGACCGATTGGGGCGCGCACCATTTCGGCGGCGCGACGTTCGCCGTAGACGTCCGGGAATTGCAGCCCGAGGAGGTCATCTACCACGACGAAGACGGCAAGGAGTATTTGACGTACCGGTACCCCAACGGGGTGCTGATCCACCACAACCGTCCGGGCTGGGGCAACCTGCAGGTCGAAGGCACGCCGGACGAGAGGGTGCCGGCCAAACCCGTGCCGGCCTACAAGGGCACCGGCGGAATCTACGGCGATTTCATCGCATGCGTCAAGACCCGCGAGCGGCCGTTCCGCGACATCGAGTTGGCGGTGAACACGGTGATCTTGAGCCACCTGGGCATCGTGACGTACACGCTGCAACGATCCCTGAAATGGGACGCGGCCAAGCAGCAGTTCCCCGGCGACGAGGAAGCCAATCGCTTCCTCGATCGTGCCCGCCGCGAGCCGTGGCAGCTTTGAGCCGCTCACGTCGGATGGCTTTCCAAGCCGTCCGTGTTGCCCGGGCGCAAGGATTGCGTATGATGGAACGCTGCCTGGTACGTCTGTCCTTGCCAAGGAGAATCCCCATGGTCGCCAAGAAATGCAACTTGAGCCGGCGCCGCTTCCTGAGCGGCACGGCCTGCGGACTGGTCGCCCCTTATTTCATCAGCAGCCGCGCCCTGGGCGCCGCCGGGCAACCGCCGCCCAGCGATCGCGTGGTCGCGGCCCTGATCGGCTGCGGCGGGCGCGGGATGGGCTTGTTGAACATTCGCAACGACCCGCGCTGTACGATCGCCGCGGTGTGCGACGTGGACCAGGACAGGACCGCTGCGGCCAAGAAGACCGTCGGGGCCTGCGACGCCTACCAGGATTTTCGTCCGATCCTGGACCGGCAGGACATCGATGCCGTGCTGATCGGCGCGCCCGACCACTGGCACGCCGCCATGACCGTGATGAGTTGCCAGGCCGGCAAAGACGTCTACTGCGAAAAGCCGCTGTGCCGCACGATCGAGGAGGGCCGGAAGATGGTCGAGGCCGCCCGCCGCTACGACCGCGTCGTCCAGATGGGCACGCAGTACCGGTCCATCGCCCGTACGCGTCAGGCCTGCGAGTGGATCCGCAACGGCCGGCTCGGCAACGTACACACCGTGCGGCTCTCGCATCCCTCCAACCCTACCTATCCGAGCGAACCTCCAAGCCAGCCGCCGCCGAACCTGGATTGGGACTTATGGCTGGGACCAGCGCCCTGGGCCGCCTACCATCCGAAACGCTGCCACTTTACGTTTCGCTATTTCATGGACTACGGCAGCGGCGCCGTCACCGACAATGGCGTACACATGTTCAGCGTCGTGTCCTGGGCCATGGGCGCCGACGCCACGGGACCCGTGAAGATCGAAGCCACGGGACGGGAGGCCCCGGACAACTTGTACGACGTGCCCGTCGACCTCCGCGTGCGGTACGAATTCGACGATCCGAAGTTCGAGATGATTTGGGACCAGCCGGGCAACGGCAAATTGGACCTGGATTTCATCGGCAGTCAGGCAACGCTGAACGGCTTCTGGGAATTCAAAGTCACGCAGGGCGAAGCGGACCTGTCGCCGACTCGTCCCGACGAAATCCAGTTGGAACGGAGCGACGATCATTTCCGCAACTGGCTCGACTGCATCGCCTCGCGCCGGCGGCCGGTGATGGACGTCGAGACCGGCCACCGGGCGACCTGCTGGAGCCACCTGGGAAACATCGCGTACCGTCTCCGCCGTGCGCTGCAGTGGGACCCCGTGGCCGAGCAATTCCCCGGCGACAACGAGGCCAACCGCCTGCTGCACGTCAGCTACCGCGAACCGTGGCGGCTATAGGCGCCAACGGGTGTCACGCATTCTCACTGCGATGTCGCTGCTGATCGACATCCTGCCGAAAGTGCCCTCCCTTCCCTGAGCCTCCGTGACTTGCCTCGGATCACCATCCCAGCGCCCGCCGGTTGATTTTGTTCTTGGCGCTGTCGTCAGTCCAGCAGTTGGGCCAAGGCGCTGAGGGCGGTCCTGGCTTCCTTGACGCCGCCCAACTCCCCCACCAGGTTCTTCGCCTTGACCAGCAGGCCGACCGATACGGCGTCCTTGGAAAGGTCGGGAGCGGCTTCCGGCGCGGCGGCGGGGGCGGCTTTCTTCCCCTTCTCCAAGACTTCATCCGCCGGCTACTGGTTTTGAAATGGGTGTCTCAGAGGGGTGAAGGTAATGAAGCGATAGTTCGCCCGTTCCCAAAGGACGCCCGCGGTCTTATCCTTCAGCACCGTGAGGTCCGAGTAGGCGGCCGGTTCGTCGGCGATCAGTCGTTCGTCGGTGAACGTCTGCCCCTCGTCGTAGCTCAGGCGGACTACCAGCGTGTTACGGCCGGGGCCCTTGGGTCCGGTCCAGATGATCCGGTTGCGGTCGTCGCCTGCCGATTGGAGCGTCAGGCGTTCGATGGCGCAGGCCACCGGCGTCACTGCTTCGCCCGGTCGTGGTTCGGACCACGTCTGCCCTCCGTCGCTGCTGGTGGTCAGCAAGCGGCGCTCGCCGCCGCTTTGGCGGATGTCCATCAGCAGCCGGCCGTCGGCCAACTCGACGATTTGATCCTCGTTGCCGCCTTGGTTGCCCGGTACCAGTTCACCGCGCTGCCAAGTCTGGCCGTGGTCGTCGCTAAAGATCGCGAAGACACCATAGGGCTTCACTTTCCATACCGGCGCCACCAGGCGGCCGCTCTTCGTCTGGATCGCCCCACCCGGCCCGACGACGCTCGCCTGCCACGTGGGGTCGTCGTAATCGCGGGCGACCCTGGTCAGGTCGATGGGCTCCGACCACGTCAGGCCATGATCCACGCTGTAGCGGGCCAGGGTCTGCATGTCGTCCGTGCCGGCTCGCGACGTGGCCGTGCTCCGCTCCGGCTTCGAACGCAGATACAGGACCCACACCCGCCCCGTCTTCCGATCGACCACGGTGGCGGGGTTCGCCGCCGACCAGAGTTCGCCAGGATCTTCGATGATCTTCATCGGCGACCAGGTCTGTCCGCCGTCGGTGCTCCGCTTCAGCACCAGGTCAATGTCCTGCTTGCCATAGCCCGGGTCGCTCCCGCCGTACTTGCGGGCCTCGGCAAAGGCCAGCAGCGAGCCGTCGGGGGCCGTCTCGATCGCCGGAATACGGTAGATCTTGTAACCGTCCGCGCCCGAGGCGTACACATCGACGTGCTTGAGCGGCGACTCGGCCACCGCCACCCCCGTCACCACCAGCACCAGCAGAATTGCGAGCGAAGAACTTTTCATGGCCTTCTCCTTGGGAACAGATCTCTTCGTTGGGAGCATTGAGACTCTGAGTTTGTTTCGGATTGTGGATTTCGAATCTCAGATCTGATATTTGAGATTTGATATTTCAGATTTCAGATTTCAGATTTGGGATTTGAGATTTGAGATTTCGAATTCGGCTGCGGCGCCGCCGGCTGCGTCACGAAGGGGGCTTGGTTTCGGGTCCGTTGTTGTTGTCCAGCCCGCGCAGAAAAGCCGCGAGCGAGTCGTCCTGGGCCGCGGGCGCCGCCGTGCCGGCCGCGGGCAGGGGGCCGCGCTCGTTGGCTGCCGAGGCCGTGCCGTCCTGAGCGTCGTCTTCGAAGTCCAATTCGGCCAGTTGGGTTTCGTCCAAGTCGATCGGTCCCTCATCGTCGGGGGCGGTGGGGGCAGGCAGCGTTTCCGGAAATGCGAGACCGGCTTGGATCTTCGCGGACCAGGTCGCGAACTCCTCGTCCGACATGCCGGACGCTCGCTGCAAGGTCAGCTTCGCCTCGCGGCCTGCCGCCGGGAGCGTCGCCTGGACCGTCAAGCGTCCGTCCTGACCGTACAGAAATGTGACCCGTACCGGCGTGCCTGCGGGCAGGTCCGGGGGCAAGTCTGCCACCGCCAGGCGGCCGATGTGCGTACAGCCTTCCCCCGTGTCCGTTCCGCCTTCGACCACCGGGATTATTACGTCTTTTTGGCCGTCCTTCGACGTCTGGAACTTGCGCGTCACGGAGGCGGGCAGCGCTGTATTGCGAGGAATCATCACTTTGCGCCGCGTGAGGCGAGTTTCGGGATCGATGCCCAACACGCCCAGGGTGTGCGAGTTGACATTGCGAACGGAAAGGCCGCAGAGGGCTTCCGGCCCCTGGCGCAGGAGCGTTCCCGCGTAGATCGCCGCTCCGTGTGCGACCGCTTCGTCGGGCGACAGCGAACGGTCCGGCGACAGGCCGGACTCCTCGGCCAGCATCCGCTGGACCATCGGCATGCGGGTCGCGCCGCCGACCAGCAGCAACCGCGTCAAGTCGCTCCACGACACGCCTGCCTCCTTCAGCAGGCTGCGGCAGGTCAACCGCGTACGTTCGAGCAGATCGCCGGTCAACGATTCCAACTCATCGCGTGTCAGCCGGAGCCGCACTTGCCGGCCGGCGTGCGAGAACGGAATCAACGTTTCCGTGCGCGTGGTCAAGGACAGCCGGGCATCGCAAGCCACGTGCATCAGCCTTTCCCATTCGCCCGGTTGCTGGTGCAAATCGACGCCATGCTGCCTCAGAAACGCCTCGGTCACGTGTCGGGCGATTCGCTCGTCCCAGTCGATGCCGCCCAGGTACACGTCGCCGGCGACGGCCACGGCCCGGAAGCCTCCGCCGTCGATCTCCATCAAGGTCAGATCGAACGTGCCGCCGCCCAAATCGTAGACCAGCACTCGCTCGCGATCGCCACGGGCACCGTCTGCGCTGACGAAACCACGTTCCAGTCCGTACGCGATCGCCGCCGCCGTCGGTTCGTTGATGATGTCGATCACCTCCAGGCCGGCCAGTCGCCCGGCGTCCTGCGTAGCCTTGCGCCGCGGTTCGTTGAAATATGCAGGCACCGTGACCACGGCTTTGCTAACTTGGCCCAACTTCAGGCTGGCGTCGTGTTTGAGTTTTCCCAAAACGAGCGATTCGATCACCTCCGGCGGAAACGCACACCCGCAGATCGACTTGCCGAACTGCCGCTGGCCGACCTCGCGTTTGGCGAACCGCGCCAGCCGCTCCGGCTCCAGTTCCGCCGCCCGCAACGCCTCACGACCCACGATCGGCGCCTGGCGGTCGAAGAACACCGCGCTGGGCGTGATCAAATCGCCTTCTTCGTTCGGCACGGTCCTCGGTCTTCCGTCGGCATCCAAATGCGCCAGCACGGAAAACGTGGTGCCCAGATCGATTCCCACGGCAGGGTCCAAGGAGCGGATCATGGATTGGCCTTACGGGTTGCAGGTTACGGGATACGGGTTGCGAGTCGCCCGCAACTCTACGACGGCTCGGCGGCGGCCGAGGCCGCGCCGGGCGTCTCTGTCCACGGGTTCTCCCAATCGCCCCAGCCAGCCAGGTACTTGGCGTAAGCGGGACTCTGTTCAGCACGCTGCGCAATCCACTGTTTCGCGGCAGCGACCAGGTCTTGTTCTTGTTCCAGTGGCAGTCTGCCCAGCAGCACGGCCACGCGAAGAAAGACGAAATAGGTGTCCAGCACGTCGCAACGGCAGTAGTCGTTGATCTCGGCCAGACGCCCTTCGTTGTGCATGTCCTGGACCATGTATCCCTGCACGTCCATCTTGCCGGGCTTGCCCAGCAGGTTGGCAGCCAGATTCAAGCCGCCGTTAAACCGCGTGGCACCGAAGTTGGTCAGCAGGTCATGTAGATCGAGGTGGGCCGCCGTGTTGTAACGGCTGCGGTGCTGCTCCCAGTTCTTGTCCTCGATATTGAACCAGGCGGGAACGCTGAGGCCGTAGCGGAAGGCGGCCAATTCCAGCAGCGGCAAGTCAAACGTGCGGCCGTTGAAGCTGACCAGCGTCGGATGCCGGTAGGCGTCCCAGCCGCGCCAGAAATGGGCGGTGATCACGTGCGATCGGAACTCCGGGTCATCCAAAGCCACGATGTCCAGCAGCGAATAGTCCGCTGCGACCTTCGCCACCACCAGCGACACCGGTACCTGGTAGGTGTACGGAATAAAGTCGGTCCCGCTGGTTTCCAGGAGTTCCTTCCGGTACTTAGCCACCGCCTCCGCCGGCGACAATCCTTGGCCCGGATATCGCACTCGCGAAATCAAGCCGCCGTCGGCTACGCTTTCGCTGTCAAAAACCAGAAACTTAATCGCCGTGTTTGCCACCGATGTCCCCTTTCCCTCTACCGCCAAGTTGTGGATGATCCCCAATATGGTACCAGAAAGCAATGGGCTGTGGCACGACCAGGAAGCCCGGCTTTTTCGGAACAGCCAAGCTGCCGATCTTGAATCGGAACCGGTCCTATTTTCGAGGAGGTGAGAACGATGAATGCGGAACGCCTGCTGGCCGGATTCTTGCAGTACGTCCGGATGGACACGACCGCCAACGAAGCCACGGAGTCGTATCCGAGTTCCACCGGGCAGCGGGACTTGGGGGCGTTGCTCGTCCGCCAACTGGACGAGTTGGGACTGGCCGACGCTCACCAAGACGAACACGGTCTGGTCTGGGCCACGATTCCCGCGACGGTGGCCGGCGATGTTCCCGTCGTCGCCTTCAACGCTCACTTGGATACTTCGCCCGAAACTTCCGGGGCGAATGTCAAGCCGCAAGTGATCCGCAATTACGGCGGCGGTGATATCGTCTTGCCGGGCGATCCGCAACAGGTGATTCGCGTCGCGGAGAACCCCGCTCTGCAGACGCTCCGCGGCGCGACCTTGATCACCGCCGACGGCACCACCTTGCTGGGCAGCGACGACAAGGCAGGCGTCGCCGTGATCATGGAGATGGCAGCCCATCTGATGGAACACTCCGGCATCCGCCACGGCCCGATTCGCGTTCTGTTCACTTGCGACGAGGAGATCGGACGCGGCGTGAAGCACGTCGATTTGGACAAACTGGGGGCCAGCGTTTGCTATACGCTCGACGGTTCGGGTGCCGGCGAGATCGACGTGGAAACCTTCTCGGCCGATCTGGCAATCGCGACCGTGCGCGGTGTGAACATCCACCCCTCGATCGCCAAAGGGCGGATGGTCAACGCGGTGCGAGCGATGAGCGAATTCGTCGCGCGCCTGCCGCAAGATCGCTTGTCGCCCGAGACCACCGACCAGCGCGACGGATTCATCCACCCGTATCACGTGACCGGCGGCGTCGGACAAGCCGCCGTCAAGCTCATCCTGCGAGACTTCGACACCGCCCGGCTCGCCGAGCACGCCGACTTGCTGCGTGCGTCGGCACGTCAAGTCGAGGGCCTGTTTCCCGGTGTGAAGATCGACGTCGAGGTGACGCGTCAGTACCGCAATATGGGTGAAGGATTGTCCCGCGAGCCGCGAGCGGTCGACTACGCGGAATTGGCTCACCGGCGGCTGGGTCGCACCGCCAGGCGGACGATCGTTCGTGGCGGTACAGACGGGTCCCTGTTGACGGAGAAAGGACTGCCCACACCGAACCTGTCCACGGGTCAGCACAATCCCCATTCGCGTCTGGAATGGGCCTGCCTGGACGAAATGGTCCAGGCCGCGGAAGTCCTCGTCGAACTGGTCCAGGTCTGGGCGGAACCTTTCCGATTTCGGAATTCGGATTCGGTCCCGGTGCGGTCCGCGCGGTAGCATGGCTCTCCGAGCCGTGCCCTGCGACTTCGATCAACGATAGCCGAAGTCGGCCCTACGCCAAGTCAAGGCGGCAAGAACCGACAGGACGAATTCTGCACGGCTCGGAGAGCCGTGCTACGAGGACGAGACCCTGATTTGGCTTCACGGTCCGGCGGCGGCGCGGAACGCCCCTGGGGTCGCACGAGGCATCGCATTTCAGTAGACTCGACTCCTGTGACCAAGATTGTAACTTGCCTACTGTGAGAGGACCCCGCCATGTCGCGCCGTGCTGTGATCCTTTGCCTTGCTCTGATTCCCGCCCATCCTGTATGCGCCGGCCCGCCCCAGCCGATCGAGCGCAGCCAGCTCGGTCGCGGCGTGAAGCTGCGTATTCTCGTCGACAAGGTGATGCAGCCCACGGCGGGCTGGGTCACGCAGGAGTGGATGGTCAAGGCCACGGCCGAGGCAGGCTTCAATGTGTTTTCGCCTCGCAGTGGCCACGAGCGGCTCGACGAAGTGCGCCAAGTCGCCGCGTGGTGCAAGCAGTACGGCATTTACTACATGCCGTGGATGCGCGGGTCGTTGGGCGTTCCGGCCGGCGCGGCCGCCGACGGCAAGCGGATGGTCTGGGCCGGCGGCGGCGAGCAAGCGCTGTGGAGCCCCAATGCCGACGAGTTCTGGCAGTGGACGACGCGCTACATCGTCGAGTACGCCAAGATCAGCCGCGAAAACCCGCACCTGATGGGCGTGTTCCTGGACTACGAAAACTACTCGCCGGGCGGGCAGGGCAATCTGTACTCGCTCTCCTACGACGACGTGATCCTCGGCAAATTCGCCCAGGCGAAAGGGATCGACTTGCCGAAGCTGGCCCCTGCCGAGCGGAAGCCGTGGCTGGAGAAGGAGCGGCTGCACGACGAGTTTGCGAAATTCCAGGTCGAACACTGGCGCGGGCGGTGCCGGGAACTTCGAAAGGCGGTTGACGAACACGATCCTACCTTTCAATTCTGCATCTACCCCGCGCCGGGGACGCCGTTCATGGTCGAGGCCACCTATCCCGAATGGGCCACGCCAAAGGCCCCGCTGATCCTGGCCGACCCCTGGGTGTACGGCAGGCCGTCGCAATTCATTCCGCAGAGAGAGGCCCTGCAACTGAATCGCGACAAACTGATTCAGGGGATGGAGATCCCGAAGAAGGCCAACATCCCGTTCATCTATGCCGGCGGCATCGACCCGGTGGTCCGCGGCGCCGACCCGGAGTTCTCGGGCAAGAACGCGGTCATGATCTCGGAAACCACCGGCGGCTATTGGATTTTCTACGAAGGCCCCACCTACACAAAGCAGGACCACGCCGATTACTGGAAGTGGTTTAGCTGGGCGAACCAGGCCATTGCGGCGGCCGACTGGCAGGCTTGGCGCGAGCCTCGCGAAACACCTGAAAACTGGGAACTCGCCGTGTTTCGCTCGGCCGAGCGGCCCGCACTGATCGCGCCAGAGAAGGCCGCCTCGACGGAGTATCCGACGGTGCGGGTTCGCCAAGAAAACCTCGTGCTGTTGGCCTGCAAGGCGGGCAAGCCGGTCGAGGTGGAACTGCACGCGGTGCGGATCGGCCAGAGCCCGCCGCTGTTGGTGTGGGAAATCCGCGACCCGGCGTTGGAGAAGATCGCATCACTCAAAACGCCGCAAGAGCAGGCGGCCACGGTGACGTTCACGCCGGACCGCGATGGACTGTATCTGTTGGGCGCCTCCGCTGGCGGCGCCGCTTGGCGCATTGCCCGTTCGAATGTGCCGGTGGGACTGTACGCCGGCCAACCGCTGCACATCATCTTCGGCGCCAAGCGGCTGTACTTCCATGTGCCCGCGGGACTCAAGGAATTCTCGCTCCGCGTCGCAGGCAGCGGCGGAGAGACGGTGCGGTTGAACGTCTTCGCACCCGACGGCCGGCAAGTCGCCACGGGACAAACGACGCAGCAGGGGCAGATCGACGTGAAGGTTCCTGTCGCCGACGCCGCCGACGCGGTCTGGTCGCTGGAACTGACGCGTGCGGACACCGGCGTGCTGGAAGACAGCACGATTCGGCTCGATCCCAAGCTCCCGCCGGTATTGTCGCTGGCACCCGAGGAAGTGTTCCGACAGGGCAAGCCCGGCGCGAAATGACCGCCGCTGGACCGCTTTCGCTTGCAGCCGGCCGTTCCGACGACGTGCTGGCAAAGACATGAGAGCAGAAAAACGGAAGAAGCTGACAGAAAGATAAGGTGACAGAAAAATGATCTCAGGAAAAGCACACCTTTTCCGCTCTTTATTTTTCTGTCACTCCATCTTTCTGTCAGTTTCTTGTTCCTGCTCCTTGCGGCCCGATGTTTTTCTCCCGCCTCCATTTGCGCAGGTAATTCAGTCAGAGGAGTCGAATGATGTTGCGGAATGCACTCAGCGTGTGGGCTGTCTTCCTTCTCAGTGCCGCCGCAGCGCCGGCGTCCGAACCATCGGGCACGCGGAACCTGCCGGCTGAGGAAGACGCGGTGCGGCCGCCCAATGTGCTGTTGATCGTCTCCGAAGACAATGGCCCGGAGTTGGACTGTTACGGCGACCCGTACGCCCGCACGCCGAACCTGGACCGGTTGGCCCGCGAGGGCGTGCGGTTCGAGAATGCGTTCGTGCCGTATGCCATCTGCTCGCCCTCGCGGGCCGCATTTCTCACCGGCTTGTATCCGCATCAGAACGGCCAGATCGGGCTGGCCACGCACAAGTTCGCCATCTACCGGCCGGACACGCCCAACGTCGTGACGCTGCTGAAGTCCGCCGGGTACCACACCGGGCTGATCGGCAAGCTGCACGTGAACCCCGAGAGCGCGTTTCCGTTCGATTTCCGGGCGATTCCCGGCGCGAACTTCAATCGCCAGATCGACGTGACAGACTACGTGGCCGCGGCAGCCCGGTTCTTCGCCGCGGCCGGCGACAAGCCGTTCTTCCTCTCCGTGAACTTTCCCGACGCCCATCTGCCCTTCGTGCGGCAGGCCCACGGACGCCCGGCGAAACCGATCGAGGCCGACGCGGTCCAGCCCCTGCCGTGGGCGGGCGTTGATTCACCCCGGATCCGCCAGCAGGTTGCCGACTACTACAACTGCCTGGCACGGCTGGACGAAGGCGTCGGGCTGCTCTTGAGCCAGTTGGACAGGACCGGGCAGGCCCCCCGGACGATCGTCTTCTATCTCGGCGACCACGGGGCCCAGTTCCCGCGCGGGAAGGGGACGGTCTATGAAGGCGCCCTGCGCGTGCCGCTGATTGTCCGCTGGCCGGGCACGGCACGAGCTGGACACGCGCGCCAGGAACTTGTCTCTACGCTCGACATCCTTCCCACCGCGCTGGTGGCGGCGGGGATGCAATCCGCCGCCGCCTCGCTGCCGGGGCGGGCGCTGCAGCCGCTGTTGCGTGGAGTCTCCGCGGCGCCCTGGCGCGAGTACATCTTCGGCCTCACGACCGGCTCGTTTCCGGGAGCGTGTTTCGTGCAGCATTCGGTCCGTGACGCACGCTTCAAGTTGATTTCCAGCCCGCGGCCCGGAACCGAGAACCTGGACGCCGGCACGTACCTGGACCCGCACCATCCCAACTACGTCGTTTCCGGGGCGACGCTCGCCGAACAGGCCGCCGCGTCGCCGTTGGTCCGCAACGCCTTCGCCCGCTGGTCCCGCCCGCCGCGCTACGAGTTGTACGACCTGAGGAGCGACCCCGGCGAGTGGCACGACCTGGCCGGCGATCCGCAATACGGCTCCGTGAAGGCGCGGTTGATCGCCGCCCTCCACGACTGGCAAGTGCAAACGCGCGATCCGTTTTTGGATCAGGCGAACGTCGACGCCTACGTCGAGGAGCAACTGGCCAACCGCGACCTGGGCTACCGGAAGCGGGCCGAGTTCCGTTGGAAATACCTGGAGAACTTCCCGCGGTGGCGCGAAGGCCGATGAGTCAGCCGCCGTACCGCAAAATGGCAAAGTGTTTTGGAAGGAGGCGTACGATGTCGCTGCACCGTTTGGGATTGTACGTGATGTGCTTTCGCGGCACCGCTCAGGGAAGGTGGTGCCTGGGGGACCGGCGCACAAACGCGCACGATGGGGTGCTGATCGCACTTGCCGTTATTCCGGTACTACTGGCACTCGGCGCCGCCGGCGCAGCGCAGGAAACAGGGCAGACAGCCCCGGCCAATGACCTGCCCGCCGAATTCAAAATCCTGTTGGGAACGGATGCCGAGCATGAGTACCGATGGACGCTGGTCGGCACCAACGACAAAGCTCAAGAGCAGGAGAAACTGCATCCTGAACTCAATGCGGTTCACACCATCTGGCATTTCCCCCTGGCCCGAGATCGAAGCGTCTTCAAATTCGAGTTTACGCGCCCGATCCGCAAAGGCGGCAATGTGTTCCACGTCTATGTCAAGGCCGACGGCGACGAAAAAACGGGTCGCAAACACGAGGGCATCCACAACGGCGTGGATTACATGTTCACGGTGATCGACGGCGACCTGAATCACGCCAGCACCCGGCTGGATGTCTTCGAGGCGGACGGCAGGGCCCGCCGCGGCGCCTGCCATATCGTGATCCGGGAGGCGACGCTTTACCTGGCCGCCGAAATGGCGCTGCAGCAGCAAGACGGGCGTTCGGTCCTCGAGTACTGCGTGTCGTCGTACGTCCGCGACACGAACGCTAGTGTCGGGCTGGGGTATAGCCGCGTGACCTCCGCCGCAGCGCCGAAGACTTCCGACGCTCGGCTCTTGGTCAATCCCGACATGGTCGTCATCAACGGCACGGTTCCGGGATGGCAGCTGGTCGGCGGGAGCAGGCCGATGGAGGTTAAGCTGGCCGCGGACAGCCGGGACGGCGCACTGGTTCTGGAAAACGTCTACTCTCCCGAGGGCCTGTCGCAGACCGTCAGCCTGGCTCCCGGCCATTATCTGCTACGCGCCTTGGCGAAAACGAACGTCTTTCAAATCCATCTGGTCGCCGAGAGCACGCGCATGCCGGTCGCCGTGTCCGATGAGTACCAGTGGGTGGAACTTCCCTTCTGCATTCCGCTTTCCGGCGAGAATTCCGTCAAAGCGGCTCAAGTCGGATTCCGGTATCTGGCGCGTCCGGCCACAGGAAATGCCTCGCGGCTGCCGGCCCGACTGGCGGTCAAACGCGTGGAGTTGAACCGTCTGGGCGATACGGTGCTGCCCGCCCAGTGGGCCGAGACCCTGCCCGTGGATCCGCTGCACCGGATGAAGTTGATCAACCAATCGCCTGACTGGAACCGGCCGGGAAAGGTCGTTTTTCAGGACGCTTTTATCGGGACCGAACTCTGGTTGTTGACCCAAGAGGGCAAGGTCGACCACACGTATGTCGGCCACCCCAATTTCAGTCGCGAAGGCAAGTACCTGCACATCGGGTTCCGCAGGTCGCCGCGAGGGCTGCTCCGGACGGACGGTTCCGCCCGTTACCTGAATGACACTTGGACGGGACTGGTGTGGCTGTTCCCGTGGGAACAGAAGCGTCTGCCCGCCGGGTCCGATCCCGCGGATTGGATCGTCACGGCACGCAAGACAGATGGCATCCAACTGCTCAACGTGGTGACGGGCGCGAGCCATCGTATCGACTTGCCCTCCCGTTCCGGCTGGCAGATCGTCCATTTTCCCGGCATCGCCACGTATGGCGGGCGGGGGCCGAACATGGGCCAGATCACCCACGAAACGCTGGCGTGGTTTGCGGACAACAAGCGGTCCATCGGCCGCTCCAGCGTGGCGGGTGAACCGTTTGAGACATTCCCGATGCGGACCGCTTCTTCGAAGCCGGACGAGGACACGCTGTACGCCGACATGTCGAGTGTGGGCGGGAAAGCCGGCGACAACTGGCGAGACGCGGTGGACCGCGACGGCAACCGGTATTTCCTCTTCGAGATCAACCGGGAGCATTTCCCGGACCACCCGACCAATCCCTATCAAGTCTGGGCCCTGAGCCTGACGGAGGGCGACCGGCGCGGATTGCTGCGAGTGATGTTCCATCCGCGGGCGAAAATGACGGAGTTTGTCACCAGCCAGACCGGCATGACGCCGCAGCCGTCCGCGAACTGGTGGAACTTTGCCGCCGGGTTCCCCTGGTCGGGCGACAATGCCATCCTGCAACTCGAAGACGGCACGCTGGTCCACATGAGTTCGTTGGGGATGCACAGCAGCTTTGCCGGCGGCAGCACGGTCAGCGTCAACTGTGCCGATACCGGCGAGGTCCGTTACGTCGGAACCTATCCCAAGTTCGACCGGGTCAGCTGGCCCCATGAGTTCCGGCGGGACCGGAATTTCGCAGTGGTGGCGAGCCACGCCGAGCCGGCCTCGCCGCTGGTGATGATCGACCTGGAACATACGACGATGTGGACGCTGGCCTTGACGAATTTCCACGACTACTCGATGCGGTACAAGACCCGCTGGAACTCGGACGCCTATCACAAGCCCATGTTCCGGCCGGCGCCCGGGTTCAGCCCCGATTTCACCAAGGTGGTTTTCTTTTCGGCCATGCTGACCGGCGACCATCCGGATCGGAAGTGGGGCGATGTCTATGTGGCGGTGGCCCGGTATCCGGAGCCTCCGCTGAATCTGCGCAAGGAGGGGGCAGCGCTGGTCTGGGACAAGCCGCGACGCCATGCCGAGATCCAGGGGTTTCGGCTGTACCGTGCGGCGGAAAGCGGGCGGAACTACGAACGGGTCGGCGACGGGCTGCTGACCGGAACGCGGTACGAACTGCCGCCGGACGCGAGGGGATTTTACGTTCTGACGTCCGTGGAGCATTCCGGACTGGAGAGCAGGACCTTTTCGAACGAGGCCCGCGTTGGCGGCGACACCGTGTTTCGGCACTTCTACCGGCCGGCGTCCGGCAAGATCGCCAAACCGATGGTGCCGTTCTTCGAGCCCGTGGGAACCGGCGACGGCTATGCGGTCGCCATCACCGACCCGGACTTGATCTACAAACAGTCCTTGGCGGAAAGCCTGAGCGGATCGGTCACGATGCCGGTGACCCTGCCGGCCGCGGGAGCGATTCGGATTCTGGCTCGAGTGCGGGGGATGTCGGCCCTGGAACGCGCCAGCTACACGACCGGCTGGCCGGTGACGGGCGAGGCAGCCCGCGGCACTTTTTCCATCCGGATCGACGGAAAACAGGCGGGCGCCATTCCGGTCGAAGGTTTTCCATGGCGCTGGGTGGCGCTGGATGCGGGCGCCGTCTCGCTGGCCGCAGGCGTCGTCGAACTGGAGGTAGCCACGCAAGACGCCGGCATCGCCATCGACAGTCTTCTGGTGACCAACGACCCGAGTTTTGTCCCGCGCGGCCGGGGCCAGGTGCCGGAGGAATTGGCGGCGTTTCCGCAGGGGCTCCGCGCCGTGCCGCTGGCTCCCGAAGACGAGCGGGCGCTCTCCGTCTCGCCCAAGGACCAGCGGCCGCGAGTCAAGTTGGTCTGGGAAGAAGTGTCCGCGCCGCAGGGCGTGGCGCATTACAATGTGTACCGGTCCGATACGGATGCCTTCGCAGCTGAAGCCGAGACGCTCTTGGGCAGTCCGCGCGGGTGCGTGTTCTACGATGTCGGCCTGGCAACCGGCCATACCGTGTACTACCGCATCCGCGCCGTGGACGCCTGGGGGAATCCATCGCCGCCTTCCGCTGCTGTGGCCGTGACGAACTAGCCCGCATGATTCGTGGTAGCTTGGCCTCATGACAAAAACATCGCAGGCATTTTTGGCGACGTTCGTTGGTCAGTTGGCTCCGGTCATGTTGGTTCGGACGCGGCACAGGTAGGAGTCGGCGGTGACGAAGAGCGTTTTGCCGTCCTCGCCGAACGTGCAGTTGGCCGTCCGCTGTCCGGTATTCAGCCGGCCGAGCAGCTTGCCCTGCGGCGTCAGGACCAGCACGCCGCCGGGAGCCGTCGCCCAGATGTGACCTTGCCGATCCACGGCCATGCCGTCCGGCAGTCCGGGGCGGGTTGCCACCCAGGATGTGGCGTCGAACAGAACGCGGCTGTTGCCGAGCGTTCCGTCTTCGCGCACGTCGAAGGCTCTTACTATCGCCGCACGGGGATCCGACTGGGCTACGTAAAGGGTCCGTTCGTCAGGCGAGAAGCCGATGCCGTTGGGCCGAGTCATCTCGGTCGTCAGCAGCGTCAGGCTGCCGTCCTTGGCCAACCGGTACACGCCGCAGAAATCCAACTCGCGGCGGGGATCGTCCCAGCCCAAAGGCAAGCCGTAAGGCGGGTCGGTGAAGTACAGATCGCCGTTGGACTTGTAGACCGCGTCGTTGGGGCTGTTCAGACGCCTGCCCTGGTAGCTGTCCACCAAGGTGCGTTTGCCGCCGTTTCTGGTCAGCACGGACACGCGCCGGTCGCCGTGCTCGCAGGAAACCAATTGCCCTTGTGGATCCAGCAACAGTCCGTTGCAGCCGGGTTCTCGGCCGTAGAACGTGTTGCCCGTGTAGCCGGACGGGTGCAGGAACAGGCTGATGCCTTCCCCCGGCCTCCACTTGAAAACCGAGTTGCGGGGGATGTCCGAAAACAGCAGATAACCGCCGCCTTGCTCCGGGACCCATACCGGCCCTTCGGTCCACGTGAAGCCCTTCGCCAGGACTTCGATCCGGGCGTCGCTCGGCAGCAGGGCGTCGCAGGCCCCGTCCAGCCGTTCAATCTCGCCCAGCGTTTCCTGCGCGAACGCGGGCTCGGACGTGGGCGTCGCCACCAGCGCCCATGCCAGCACTGGCAAAATCGGTCCGAGGTTCATGTTTTTCACGGTGTCGCACCTCCCCATTATCGCAGCATTTGAAACAGGTTGTTGAATTGATCCGTCCACAACGGCAGGGGGCGATCAACCAGCAGGGTTTCGGCGGCTCCGCGGATCGGCGGCCGCTGGAAGAACTCGGCATGGCGAGTCAGCAGCACCCATTGCGAAGGCGTCACGGCGTAGCCCTTTTCCTCTGCCCAGCGGATGCTGTAGTCGCCCTGCGGCCAGTTGATCACCACATCCGTCAAATCGTAGTGCTCCGCGATCTTGTGTACCACGGGAGCCAGATCGACGTATTGGCTGCTGGTGTGTACCGCAATCACACCGCGGGGGCTCAGATGCCGCAGGTAGACGCCGAATGCTTCCGCCGTCAACAGGTGGACCGGAACCGTGTCGCCGCTGAAAGCGTCCAGGACGAGCACGTCGAAGTGCTGGGGCGCTTCGCGTTCCAGCGAGAGCCGGGCGTCGCCGGAGATGATGTCCACCCTGGCCGCACATCGGGGGACGAACGTAAAGAACCGTCGTGCCAGGTCACTCACATCGTCGTCGATCTCGTAAAAGCGGAAGTCATCCCCCGCTCTGCCATAGGCCGCCAACGTGCCCGCGCCCAGACCGACGACACCGACGCGCAGCGGCGCTGCGTCGCCCAGGGCCAGGAGCGTTCGCCCGACGCCGCTCTCTTCCGAGTAGTAAGTCGTCGGCCGGCCGCGTTTGCCAACAGCTTGAAGTTCAAAACCGTGAACGGTGCGGCCGTGAAACAACGCCAGGCCGGCCCACTCCGGCTTGTCCGGGTAGCGTTCCTTGATGGACAATACCCCGTAGAAGTTGCGCACGTGCAGCAAGCCGCGTTCCCGGTCCCACGCTTCCCATTGCCCCCAGACGGCGACCGCGCAGACGCCGGCGGCCAAGGCCAAGGCCGCGCCCCGCAGCAGCCAGGAAGCGCCGGGCAGCCAACGCACGCGTGCCTCTTTCACCAACAGGTACATCGCCGCGCCGAAGCCGATCAGCAGCCCCAGATTCAGCTCCAGGTACGACGAGAACACCAAGGGACTAATCACCGCCACCAACAGTCCGCCCAACGCGCCTCCCGCGGAGACGGCCAGATAAAATGCCGTCAGCCGGCGCGGGTGAGGCTTGCACCGCACGAGTTCGCCGTGGCAGAGCATGCACAGCAGGAACAGAATCACCAGGTAGATCCCGGCTTCCAGCGGGATGCTGTGCGTCAAGTGCCACCACAGCACGCGGTAGCCCAGCGACTCGAAGAGCTTGTCCAGGTATCGAAACAGGACCAGGTAGCTGGCCGCGAGCACCGCCAGGATGGCTGCCGCCGCAAACCAGCGCCGCACGTACCAGCGTTCTTTTTCAAAGCAGATGATAAACGTCACCAGGTACAACGTCAGCGGCAGGATCCAGAGCAGCGGCACGACGGCCACGTTCTGGCAGACGTGGTTGGTGATCGACATCAGCAGCGAGGAGGCCAGCGCCGGCAGGGCGATCCAGCCGGCGACGGTGGACCAAGACAGCGCCGTCGGGGCGTCGCGATCGGCTGCGGAGGACTTCGACGCAAGCTCCGCCGGCAGCCGCAATCGTCCCAGCCGCAGGGCGATAACGCCGCACAGCACAACGTAGGCCCCGAAGGCCAGCGACCACACGATGCCTTGCCGGTGCGTGGTCAGCGAGGGCTCGACCAGGAAAGGATAACTGATCAGACCGACCAGGGAGCCAAGATTCGACAAGGCGTACAAGCGGTAGGGCGAGCGCTCGCGGTAGACCCCGGCAAACCAGGCTTGCAGCAACGGTGAAGTGGCCGCCAGCAGGAAGTACGGCAGGCCGACGTGCCGCGCCAACAGCAGCAGGATCCGCCAGACGGCGTTTTTCCCGTCCGGCGGCTTCCAGGATTCGACTGGGGTGATCGGCAGCAGCAACAGTGCCAGAGCGGCCAACGTCAGGTGCACGAGAGTTTGCCGCGACACCCCCCGCAGGTGAACCAGACCGTGAGCGTAGGCATACCCTACAAGCAGGACCGTTTGAAAAAACAGCAAACAAGTCGTCCATACGGCGGGACTGCCGCCGAACCACGGCAGGATCATCTTGCTGAACAAGGGCTGGACCTGAAACAGCAAGAACGCGCCCAGCAGTATCGTCGCCGCGAACCAGCCCGTCAGGCCACCGGCAGCTCTATCCTTCATCGAGTTCTCTCGCGTCGGAAACCATAAACAGCGCTTCTCTCGCCACAGCATACGCGGTAAACTGGCATTGGCAAAGGGGAAACAACGACGATGACGGACTACCGCTATTTCCAGACGCAAGAGCGCGACGGCGTGCAGATCATTTATCTCGGGGAAGTGGGGGCTGACCGCGAGGCCGTGGCAGAGGTGGGCCGCGACCTGATCCAATTCGCCGCTGCTAGACCGCAACGGCTGCTCGTCAGTTTCCAGGCCGTCCAGGAGCTGTCTTCCGCCGTCGTCGGGAAGCTGCTGGTGTTGGTCAAGACGGTCAAGGCCCAGGGCGGACGCGTCGAATGCTGCGGGGCGTCCGAGGGGTTCCAGCAGGTGCTGGGGATGTTGGGCCGATCGCTGCCCTTCGATCACGCCGACAAGCCCGAAGCCGAAGTCATCCAGATTCTGAAACAGTCGTAAGGATCGGCGAATCAATGACTGTCCAGTTCTTGTTGGCGATCATCACGCGGAGCGTGATGGCTACTTTGAAATCGCGACAGTTATTGATTCGCCGATCCTAAGGCGGCCGAGCCGCCGCCTGGCTCAGCCCTGCAGCCTCCATTTGTCGGGCAGCACGGCCTCTTTGAGCACGATCGGAATGCCGTCGCGGATCATGCACGTGTCGTTGTCACCGTTGCTATTCTCGACTCTGTTCTCGTTCACGATTCGCACTTCGCGTCCGATGTGGCAATTCTTGTCGATGATGGCGCCCTCGATGACGCAGCCGGCGCCGACCCCGAGGGGAGGCTGGCCCGCCAGTCGATTTTGTTCCAGTTCAAACGCTCCTTCATAGTAATCGTCGCCCATCAGGATCGAGTCTCGGATTGTCGCCCCCGGCCCAATCGCGCTGCGCAGCCCGATGATGCTGTTTTCGATCACGGCGCCCTCGCCGATCTGACAGCCGTCGGCAACGAAACTGGACCGAATCGTCGCGCCGTCGATCTTCGACGGCGGCAGGTAACGGCCACGCGAATAGACCGGCGCTTCTGCGGAACTCAGCCGGTAGGGCGGATCGGGACGCACCAGGCTCAAGTTGGCATCGTAGAACGCCTTGATCGTCCCGATGTCTTCCCAGTAGTCGTCGAACAGGTGGACTTGGACGTGCCGCGTGCTGATGGACTGCGGAAAGATCTCCTTGCCGAAATCCTGGTACTGGGTCTTTGTCATCAACTCGACCAGCAGGTCGCGGTTGAACAGGTAGATGCCCATGTTGCCCAGGCAGTCGCGGCCATCCGCCGCGACGCCGCGTTTCTCGAGCCACTTGGGATCGAGACGCACCGGCATCAGCTGCTCTTCCGTCTTGGGTTTCTCGACGAAGCCAATCACACGCCCCGACTCGTCCGTCCGCATCACGCCCAGTCCGCCGGCCGCGATGCCGGAGACCAGCAGAGCGGCGATCGTGACGTCGGCCTTCGTTTGCTGGTGCGTCTCGATCAACTTGCGGTAGTCCATGCGGTAGAGTTGGTCGCCGGAGAGGATCAGGACGTATTTCACGCCCGGTTGCTGCAGATAGCGCACGTTCTTCCGCACGGCGTCGGCAGTGCCTTGGTACCAGTCCGTTCCCTCCTCCATCGTCTGCTGAGCGGCCAGCAGTTCCACAAACCCGCCACTGAAATTGTCGAACCGGTACGTCTGGCGAATGTGGCGATGCAGGCTGACCGACATGAATTGGGTCAGGACGTAAATGCGGTTCAAACCGCTGTTCAAGCAGTTGGACAGCGGAATATCGATCAGCCGATACTTGCCGGCCAGGGGCACGGCCGGCTTGGCCCGGTACTTGGTCAACGGATACAGACGCGTCCCCCGACCGCCACCCAGTACGAACGTAACGACGTTTTTCATGACGACCTCCCGAACAGCTACCCAGATGAGGCTTCAACGACGGCCCTAAGATACCACTTCGCCCACGACGGTGGGAGGGGTGCATGCCCAGGCCGAGCGCCAGCGACGGCGCAAAGAAGAACCCAAGACGGGCCAGGCTTCCACGTGAAATGGGCTCAGACGTACAGAATTCAGTTTTGGCCGATGGCAAGTCCAGCCATATAGAACGACCCTGCTCGGCCAAAACTGAATTCGGTACGTCTGAGCCCTTGAGGTGCGCCCGCCGCCCTGGTTGCGCCTGCAAGATGCGCGCAAGAAAAAAGCCCGGCTTTTCGGAAAATGCCGGGCTTTTGGGGTTGCGGCGTCCCTTACTCTTCGTCGTAATGCACAATCAGGTCGCCGTTGCAGCAGAAAACGACTTCCACTTCAAATCCGCAGCACCAGCGGTACAACACGCGGATGCGGCCCAGCAGACCTTTTCGAGCTTCCACCTGCGGTACATCGGTGCAGCAGGCAGGGATGCACACGGGCACCTCGACGGCGCATTGGCCGCAACTGTCGACGGGGACCACCAGCACCGTTTGCACCGGCGGCGCACAGGCGAAAACGCCCTTCCGCAGCCGGCAGTGATTCCGATACTCGATGCGTCGCTGCTGGGGGCATCCGCATCCCGGCGTCGGGCAGCAGCTGATTTCTCCCTTCTGGACAGCAGGCATGGGCATCAGCGGAAGGGCATCAAGCGGGCCCTCTTGAATCAACCCCAACGGAACCTTCTGGACGGCATCGACGGGCGGTTTCTGGATCACGTCCAGAGGCCCTTTCTGCCAGGGATCCGCTGGGTAGCCCTCTGGTTGTGCCGGGACCACCTCCCAAACCGCTGGCGCGTGCCGATGACGCGGTTCCGCCTGGGCTGGGAGGACAGACACGCCCATCGCAGCGACGACGGCGATCGCCGAAATACTGACAGCAATCCTGGACATCGGTTCTCTCCTCGGTGACGAAGCCCAAGCGGAGGAAATGAGGCGCCGAAGTCCGTTGGCGCAGTCCACCACGTGTACCGATCCTTCTCAGCTATTATTTCTTCAGGAATCGGCAACGTCAACGCAATTCATCGGCATGCTCCATCCCTCGGGCTTCGTAATGCCAGGCCAGGGGTCCGGCACGATGCCGGCAGGACGATCGGGGCAGAATGATTTTGGGAAAGCGATTTCATCATTCTGCCCTAATCATTCTGCCGTTCAACGATTTCCGGCAATTCAGATTGGCATCGTACTGCGAGTTTGTTCTGGCTATACTCTGCTGCACGGCGCAGGGAAGCGCCGTCGATGGTTTTGGGCCGGCCGCAGGCATCCGGGCTGGCCTTAGTGGAAAGGATTCCGACCTTGTGGTCGTTGAGCACGGCTCGGCGAGCGATCGTCGTTGCTAGCAGCCTGGGAATGGCTTATACGCAACTGACGACTTCGCCGGCCAATATCGCCTTGGCTCGGTCGCTGGGCGCCACCGGGCTGCACGTGGGGATCTTGGAATCGCTGCCGACCGCCATGCTGTTCATGCAGTTTGTGGCGGCCGTGTACGTAAACTCGCTGCGCTATCGGCGCCGGTTGTGGATCGGAGTCTCCGTGGCCCAGCGTCTGATGCTGTTGCCCCCGGCGCTTGGCATCGTGCTGGTGCCCGAACTGGCGGACCACAGGTGGCTGTGGATTTTCATCGGTGCGGCGGCGCTGAATCATGGTCTACTCCACTTCGGCACGCCGCTGTGGATGTCCTGGATGGGCGACTACCTCCCGCGCCAGGGACTGAGTCAGTTCTGGGGTCTGCGGCATTTCTGGATGCAATGGACGGCCGCCTTGTCGCTGTTGGCCGGGGCCGGCCTGATGCTGGGCAGCGGCGGGACCATCCGCTGGGCCTTTGCGGTCTTGATCGCCGTCGCCGCGGTGGTCGGGCTGGCGGACGTGCTGACCTACTTGAACGTGGAAGAGCCTCCGGTCACACCTCTGCCGCAGGCGTCGCTGCGCCAGGTCCTGTCGGACCCTTTCCGCAATCCGCCTCTCCGGTCGTTCATCGCCTACTCATGTTTCTGGAACTTTGCCTGCATGGTCGGCGCGCCGTTCATCAGCATGTTCCTGCTGCAATACGTGGGCATGAGCGTCGGCATGGTGCTGCTGGTGTGGGCGCTGTCCTGGGTCGGCGGGGCCGTGTTCTCCGGCGCGATGGGACGGTTGGCCGAGCGATACGGACACCGGCCGCTGCTGGTCTTGTGTACGGTGTTCAAGCCGCTCTTGATGCTGGTGCTACTCCTCCTGCCGCGCCACCCCACGTTGGCATTCTGGCTGGTCGTACCCGCGTTTATGCTGGACGCGTTATTGAACGCCGGGATCAGCATCGCCAGCAACGGGTTTTTGTTGAAGAACTCGCCGCGTCAGAACCGTTCGATGTTCATCGCGGCCGGGACCGCCGTGGCCGGCATGGTCGGCGGCGTCACCGCGGTCGCGGCCGGAGTGGTGCTGACCGGTCTGGCGCAGTGGTCCATCTCATGGGGAGCGATCCACATCAACGCGTTTCACCTCATGTTCGCCGTCAGTTTTCTGCTGCGGGTGCTCAGTATCGAGTGGGTGCGCCGCGTCGAGGAACCGGCGGCCGCCGAGGTCCGCCAGGTGCTGATCCAGTTGGTCGGGGCCACGCCGTTCCGTGCCCTGGGTTTCCCCGTGGGACTGTACCGGGTCGAGGAACGGGCGCCGGAGCCGGTGGAGCACGAGGAACGGCCTGAAAAGCGCCGCCTGGCGGCGTGATCACCCGTTGACAGGCTTTTGCCGGGGAAAAGCCCGGCTTTTTCGAAAAGGCCCAACCTCTGAAAATGTTCCGCTGGCTGGTCAAGTCGCAATTGGCGATCATAATACGTTCTTGGCTCGATCATCTGTCACTGCCGGTCTTCGCTTCCGGAGAATCCCTTGAACAGCCCCGACGTTTCCGCAGCCGCGCAGAGAGCTGAAGGCAAGCCGGGTCCCGTTGCCGATCGCCAGACGGCGCTGGGCGAACGCGTGCGCTCCTTGCGCCTGCCGGCCGAGGTCCGCGCGCATCGACCCGGGACGAGCTTTGTCCCCTGGCTGCTATGTCTGCTGCTGGCTGGCGCGGCGGGAACGCTGGGATACCTGTACTACGAAGAGGTGAACCGCAACGCCGAAGACGGCTCGTCCGCCAGCGCGTCACGGCCGATCGCTGGGTCCAAGGAGGGAAGAGGCTCGAATGGCTCGAAGCCGCCGGACGCTTCCGTTGCCGCCGCAACGAGCCAGAACGGTCCGATCGCGTTGGAGGCCAAAGGCTACATCGTCCCGCGCCGGGAGATCCTGGTCAGCCCACAGGTCAGCGGACGCTTGCTGAAAGTGGCCTTCGACGAGGGGCAGCGGGTCGAGCAGAACCAGGTGCTGGCCGAAATCGAGACGACGGAATTCGCGGCCGAACATCAACGGGCGCTGGCCGCACTGGAATCGGCCAGGCAACGGTTGCGGGAACTGGAGGCGGGCAACCGCCCGGAGGAGATCGCCCAGGCCGAGGCGGAACTGGCCGAGGCCAAGGCGCAGTTGCCGCAGGCCGAAGCCGAATGGAAGCGGAACGACGACTTGCGGCGATCGCGAACGATTTCCCAATTGGAGTTCGAGCAATCCGAAGCGGCCTACTTGGCGCTGAAGAAGAAAGTCGAGCGTTTGCAGGCGGCCCTGGCGTTGATGAACAAAGGAGCCCGCGAGGAACGCATCGCGGCGGCTCGGGCGGAGGTCCAGCAGGCCGAAGCCGAACTGGTGCGGGCCCAGTGGAGGCTGGACAACTGCACGGTCCGGGCACCCATCGCCGGGACCATTCTCCGCAAGAACGCCGAGGAGGGCAACATTGTGAACTCCGTCGCGTTCAACGGCTCC
>ERZ795059.1430-NODE-1430-length-26699-cov-6.954061_pt1 | contig 26699 bp, 2 predicted proteins | sample MGYA00375143_ERZ795059 | MGnify/ENA primary metagenome ERZ795059 (study PRJEB30188, sample SAMN05720168) | activated sludge metagenome | isolation source: Anaerobic digester | place: USA | collected 2015-01-07 ... | reverse complement strand
GAAAGAAGATGTTGTGATTTATCGGCCGAAATGGTTATTAGAAGAAAAGTTTAAACGACATAATCTTGCGACGCAAAAATTGGCGCAAGAATATGATTTGACTGTTATTTATAATCTTCAAGATCTTCCCGCTTGGCAGGAACCAGCTATTATTTCAATGGACTTTGACGCATTTTCTTTTGTCAATGGTCGTTATCATGAATGGCTGTATCATTTATTTTCTTTTTTCAAATCATTGCTCAAATATTTCGATCAGCATATCGCAACAAAAAAAGACATTGTTCAAAATTCTAAAAATATTTTTAATGCTTTAAAAAAGCAAAATATTTCTATTGTCCATATGAATTACACGCGTTCACGCGGAAAACGAAGCCATCGTTATTCGCCCGCCTTTCAAAGCGATTTTATTTTAAAGATGCTTCATCAAGAATATGTGGAATATGGACAATCGGCTCTTCTTCAGGATGAGATGGATCGAAGATATCAAGAAAATAGTTTTTATTTTATCCCTCAAGGCAATACTTTCCCGAAACAATATGTTTCTGAACTGAAAAATCTTGTTCGTCAGGATATTGATGATGCGCAAAAGAAAAAGAAACTTTCTTATTATCTTAACGCCGGGCAATGCGAAGACGTCATGGCTTTGATGGAGGCGTTTTTATCTCAAAAAGATAGATTGCAATATTTTCAAATTATTTTGGTTGTGTCCAATATTTCTTTTAAAGACCTTCAGCGGGCTGATCAGATTATTCGCGAGCAATCTCAAAGGCTACCATGCCTTATAACAGTTGATTTGGTTGTTATAGATAATAATAAATTAGAACAGATAGAAGTTTATAATCGAGAAGACGCGCCGTTCGACGGAATAATGATTAATATGGGCGGTGCAGTCTTAGAAAATCAAGAGGACTTTTTGTGGATTTTGTGGCAGAAACTTTCTTCTAAAGGTTGGTTGCAGACGGATAATTATGATTTATTGCGCATTATCAGCACCAACGATGAATATCGAGGCAAACATTTCATTCATAATAAATTGGTTTATGCCAAAAAGATCGAGAGTGAGCCAATCGTTTCTGTCGTTGATAAAAATTTTGAGTCTCAAGAAAACGTTTTCGTGAAAAAAGAGATTCCGTTGTCGAATTCAGCAGAAAGATTTGAAAGAAAAATGATGCTGTTTATTTTGACTTTGGTAGCGACGGGATCCGCTTTCTTTTTTAATCATCTTTTCTTTGTGGTTTTGGGGCTTGTCTTGACTCCTTTGGTCGCTTCATCAGAAACAAAGAATTATAAGATTGTTCCGTCGAAGGAATTTATGGAAGCATGGAATGCCTTAACGCCTAATGAGCGTAAAATAGCCGAGAAGAAAATTGTTTATATTTATCATTTATGGGTGGATCAGGCTAAAGTTTTTTATGTTTGGAAAAATGTTTTTGGCGCCTTAGTCGGGCATGTTCATATTACAAAAGCGACTTCTATTTTTTACACGATTAATAAGAATTTAAATACCCTCTTTCTTGTGACGATTAATTCTCATTCCGAATTTGGATCTGTGTATACGATGGGGCCTTCTCAAGCCCAGCGATTTTTTGATAAGTTTACAGGCGATAAAGTGAGTGGCGATATTATTTCTCAAGAAGATAGAAAAATTTTTGAGGCGCTTAAGAAACAATCTGCCTCTTTAGAGGAAGATTTGGAAGACGAGGAAGACGGTCTTCTTAAAACATGGCAAAGTTATGAAGCGGTACGTTTAACAAAAGATGCGAGCATAGGATTTATTGAGATTTTATGGGAAAAAGATTGTTGGGAAATGATGCAGGATGTTATTTTTGATGAAGTAAAGACCGGATTAGAAAAATCATGGATGGAGTTATTTTTAAATGATGATGAATTAAAGGAAATCATTGTTCCTACAATCAAGAAATATTATGACGACAAGATTGCACAAGAAGAAAAGCTCAAAGATCCTTACCCGTCTTGTATAGAAGAATTTTCTTCTGTTCTTATTGTCACAGAAGAATTAAATAAGCAAAAACAAGAGCTTAATAAGCGTGAGGACAAAATTTATAAAATGATTGAAGAGGCAGCGAAGTGGCAATGCCTTGTTGAGATCGAGCGTAATCAAGTTTTGTTTGAGATAAAAAAATGGAAGGCCCAAGGCGGTTATTTGTCGCGTTTTTATCAGTTTGGGCAAAGAGATGATTTTACGCATGCGTTAAGATTGCTTAAGAACATAACTGTTATTGTTGAAGATTTTGTCAAGCGCATAGAAAATTTAAAGAAGCAGGTCGTGAAACAGTCTTTGTTGAAATTACAAGGATATGAAGACAAATTATTGTCTTATGGCATCACAGAAGATTTTAAGGTTATTTTTAGTACGTTTATAGAAAATATAAAAAATAACATAATGATATTAGACGGCGTCATAGCTTATGAAGATTTTTGTGCAAACGAGAAGGATATTGCGGTTCAGTTAAAAACATTAGAAACATTAGTTGATTTTATTAGTGATTTTAGGTCTTTAGATCGTTTTAGGGATGAGCCAGAATATCAGAATATTTTAGATTGTCTCGAACAAATAGTTTCTCTTGAAGATGTTCCAGCTTTATTAGAGAAAATGAGGGAAAAATATAATATTTTAATACAGGAATATACTAGGATTGAAAGTCAAATTCAGCAGAAGTTGAATGAAAGAATTCTTTTAGCATTAGATTATGTTTTGCAGAAGATGGAACAAGATAAAATGGTTGTTAGTAGTATGGTGTCTCGATTACAAGCTAATAGTCAGCTTGTTTTGTCTTTATTTGAAGAACATCATCATCGGCAAACAGAAATTACATATCAGCTGAATGTTTTAGCGCGTACCAGAAATCCGGAAGCCGTCATTATTGCGGAGAATAAGAAAGTTTTTAATGAGTTTTTATCTAAGATTTCTAAATTAAACGCTGCCACTTTATTTGAAACAACGAGAAAGAAAATAAATACTTTTGAGAAATCTGTTCGGCGCTTTAAAGAAGAATTATTAAATGTGCCGTTTGATCAGATGCCTGCTTTCTTAAAAAGATTAAATGAGATTTTTGATGCCCGATGTAAATTGTATTACTTTTTCTTAGCTGAAATAGGGCTGGAAGTCATACATCTTTATTACTATGTGTTTCCTGATTTTAATCGTGAATTGTTAAAAGGCGCTTATGCTATTCGTGAATTAAAATCAGAACGAATGGATATAAGGTCGATTGAACAATTTTTCTCGTTAACATCGTTTTCGAGTGAAAAAATGCTCACACCCGGGAACTTAGAATCTGTTCTTGGTCATGGGGCCGAAGAGCTTTTTAGAAAAACGAAAGAATTTTATGAAGATGCCAATCAATATGCTTTTTGGCGTGAACATCTTATTTTGGATATTGGGCAAAGAATGATCGAAACAGATAATATCCATCGTTGGATTAAGGCATCTGTTAATTCTTTAGAAAGAGATGTGTTAACTCTTGAAGATATAGAAAAAATTGCTGAAGAAATAAAATCGTGGTTTATTGATATTGTTCGTCTTCCTGAAGAAATGGTCGTTATTGAACATGTGATGCCCTATATTTCATTTTTTATTGATCATCAAAGCAAACTTGCGTTTAAAGATCTTAACGTTTCGGCTGAATTTCTTGTTCCTATAATGGTCGCGCAATTTAGATTGTGGAAAGAAAAAGGTATAGAGATTTCTTTAAAGGATAAAGATGTTTTAACAGAAAAAGATTGGTGGGAATTTTTAAGAACATTATATGTTCATTATATCAAATATTATTCTGTGGAAGAGGCTAATCGGCTGGCTTTTGTGCTTAAACAGGGGGATATTTATAAGATTGTCGATTTTCTTACGTGTGATGATTTTATGCGTCTGATAAAAGAGAAGATTAAAGACCCCGTTGCAGATATCGCCCAATTTAATGTTTTAACATTTCCAACAAAGAAATCATCTTCGGATGAGACAAAAGATAAAAGGCCATTATCTGTATTTTCTCCTTTTGGCGCCGCGCAGTTTTCTTTTGTTATTGTTTTATCTATTGTGACGATGTTAGGGCTGATATTATCTTACGTCGCGCAAGGAGTTTCTTTCGCGGAAACAATACGTGAATCTATCCTTTGGATCAAACAATTATTCCATTCCCCACCGGATATGTTATCAGCATTTTTTGTTTTTGGCTTATTAAAATCCACAGAGAAAAATCTTCAAAATATTAAAGACCTTGCCCAGAAATCTTTATTGCTTTTAGAAAAAGGCGATGCTCAGAATTCTAAAATAATACTTCAAGCCATTATGGATTGTGTTTCTCAAGAAGATCATCCGAATGCGGTTTGGATCAAATCTCAAATCGTTAATGGGAAGCATATTAAAGCAGAAGAATCCGAGTGCGTGTATTCAGGAAAACATCTTTTGACGCGCGTTTTAAAACAATATGAACATTGTATTGTTGAAAATGTTTGTTGCAATTTTAGAGGAGACTTACGTTTAGGAGCTCACAATGTGTTTTATGATAAAGATGGCTATGAAGATGCAAAAAATCTTCTCGTTATTTTTGAAAATAATCAGGTTATGGCGGTTTATGACAAAGACGGCAAGAAAATTTATCCTTCAGATACGCGTAATATTGTATGGCTTAACGCGCGCATGGTAGACGGGAAATTAGATACAACAAATGCTATACGTATTCCTACCACCGGAGAGTTTTTAAGCCCCAGGATGTTTGCCGGTTATTCAGATTTCTTTGTTTCGGATGTTTATTGTTCCTCTGACGGGAATTTGTCTCTTTTTGGAGAAAAGATTCTTTATCATCAAAAGAAATATGTAGGACAGAGTTTAATCGCGGAATATGAAAACAAAAAATTAATAGCTCTTTATGATGCCAATGGACAAAAAATATATAGTCTGGGCCAAGAAGCGCGTTATGCGGTTTGGGTCAATGTGGAGATTGAGAATGGAAAGCCTATTTTTACGGAACAATCAAGATTGATTCAAGCGAATCGAAAATTAAAAATAGATATTTTAAAAGAATATCCAGATATGGTTATTCTTAATACAAAATTTGACAGCCGCGGGAACTTAAGGCTTTTTTATGAGAATATTATTTATGAAGATGAAAATTATAAAAATGCTGAAGGAAATATCATTGTTTATAAAAATCGCCGTCCGGTTGAAGTTTATGACGTTAAAGGCGTGAAAATCTATGATGTCAAGAACCTAGATTCTTTAATCCGCGCGGATATTTCATTAAATGCAAAAGAGTCAGTTCAAGAAATGGCTGTCGTAGAAAGTTCTCTTATAGAGAAAACAGAAAAATTTCATAACAAAGCTTTAGATGATTTTATAGCTCAAGTGAATTTATTGTTTGATGCTTGGGTTGAAGATGAAGATACCGAGAAGTTTAGAGCCGCATTAAAAAGTCTTAAAGAACAATATAAAGAGATTTTATCCGATGAAGAAATGCAAACGATTTTAATGCCCGCTCAAGAGGAAATAAAAGATTTCTTAAAAGAAAATATTAAGCAAGATGTTGTCCATTTTAAGGAAACTCCGCAACAAAAACGTATTCGAGAATTTTTGAAAGAAGGAGAGAAGTTAGTAAAAAGTGCCCAGCGCGGTCATGTGAATTTTAAACAAGGATTAAAAGCTTTGATGCGTAAATTTAGCGATTTGTCGCAAGACGAATTAGAGCGTCTTTCTAAAATAGTTAGAAAAGATTGGAATAAAGTTCAAGGTCGCGAAAAAGGCTCTGTATCGATAGGAGTTTTGATAGCCATTTTGATCATCGCCGAATGTGTTGTGGGGGCGATATTTTTATGGCCTATCATAAAAGATTTTGTTTATCAATTGATAGCTTGGTCACGCCAAACACTTGCGCCACCGCTTATGGCAGGAATAGTATTAACAGAATTTCCTCGTTTTCCGTCGTTTTTCCGCCTTAGAAGAGAAGAAGAACCTATCGAAGAGGATAATTTAAAAAACAACGTTCAAGAACCGCTTAATGAAGTAGATTTGCATATTCACGTTAATAATGGCGATTTATCAGCAGAAGATATTGTTCGTATTGCTAAGAAAGAAGGATTAAAGGCGATTGCGATTGTTGATCATCGTTCTATTAAGAATATTTTACCGGCGATTGAAGCCGGTGAAAAGTTTAATATGGAAATTATTCCGGGCTTAGAGATTCGATTGAAAAAGGAACAAGAAGAAAAAGATCTTTTAGTTTATTTTCCGAATGTGGATATGTTCCTTGAACGAGAGACGGATCTCTTTTTAAGTATTCCTCTCGAGAACTCTTTTATCGAAGAAGTTGTTGTTTGGGCCCATTCTTACGGAGGCGTTGTGATTTATGCGCATCCGGGAGAGTTGGGCGAAGATATTTCCAAAGAAAATTTATTTGATGTCTTACGCTTAGGCGTTGATGGATTAGAAGTGGACCATAGTTTATTTAGATCTTTGAAGCGGGATTATTTATTGTCGATTATCAAACAATGGAATCAAACGCATAGTGAGATATCACAGCAAAAGATTTTTACCGTCGGAAGTGATTATCGGGCTAAAAATTATAAGAATCATGACCGAAAAATAGGCATTGGCTGGAGTGGGCGTAGAAATAATCCTAACGCGCGCCGATGGACGTATGATGAAGTTATCTTACCTTTAAAAGAACAAGCGCGTTTTTATTATAAGCAATGTTTTGATCATTTTTATCAGCCGGGTTCCTCATCTATTAGCCCTAAAATTATTGGCGCTTGCACCTGTTATGCTTTAGGCTCCGCTCTTATATTTTCTCTCATCATTTTTATGATGCGTCATATATCTTGGGATGTATGGAAACATATTTTTGACTCTATTGTTTCATTCTTCCGCTCTGTTTTTGCTTTGCCTGCACAAGGGAGTCTTTTAGCGGTGGCTTGCGGCGGATGGATGACAACAAAGATTTCGTATAATAAGAGCTCTCTTCTTGAGATTTTAAAAGAACAAGGAATTTCTCAAGCCTACGGAAAGATTTTCACAAAGTATCTAAGAAATAAGGATATCGCTAAAACTTTTTATAAACGCGCTGTGAAATATGCGCCGCAAATTTTTAAATTTATTGAACAGGCGAAGAAGAATAGAATAAAGGCTTTTTATATTAAGGATATTCTTACGACGATTTTCGCTCGAAATGATTTTGGCCGTATCATCAAAAGAATTACGAATTGTATCAGCGATATCGCGCATCTCATATCAACTTTGGAATCAAAACAAGAATCAAGGGAAGATATAGGGGTTCTTATAACTGATTTATTGATAAGAAAAGAAGTGGTTAGTCTGGTGAAAGTGATGGATGCGGTGCAACAAAACTTCATAGATAATCCCGATCAAGATGAAGATAAAAAGAAGGCGGAAGAAAAATTTAAATTATTAAAAGAGCAAGGATTTTTCTTAAGGAAAATTTTGCATGTAGAATTACCGAATTGGTATGGCAGTGGATTCGTGGCGGCTTTGATAAATGGTTATTATGTGATTTTAACGAATTCTCATGTGGTCCAAAAAGATTCCAAGGTAACTTTACGTGCTAATAATGAAATGATGGATAGAATTGGCACCGGATCTGTGGTTTTAAGGAATAAAAACTTTAAAGGTTCTTTGTCAGAAGATTTGGCCTTGCTTGTCATTGAAGAAGAGGATGTTTCTGGAGGAGCCTTGGAACCTATTTCTTTTTCTTCTTATATTCACGAAGAAGATTATGCTGTTGTGGTGAGCGGCGCCAATGGAACTGTTTCCGCCGGATTAATATGGAAGGTTTCTTATAATAATAATTTTGTATTTTTAGCTCATGCGCGGACCAATCATGGGGATTCGGGTTCGCCTTATTTGATTGAATCATCAGACGGAAATTTTTTAGCGATAGCGGTTAATACTTATGAGGAAATAAATGGCTCTACAGGACTGATCCTGACACAGCAAATTATTTCTGAAATGCTAAACGCTCTTAATGACAAAAGCGATGTTTTTAAGAGAACAACAACAAATCCAGAAGTAATGGATGTCATTAGAACCTTTTTATTAAGCGTTCCTCAGGTTGAAAAAGGCGCTTCTTGGGAAGAAGTTTCGGACAAAACTTTTTCTTTATCTGGGACGCCTCAAGCGGCATTTAAGACAAAGAAATCTTTACAGCTGTTTTATAATAATTTTTCAAGAAATATTTCTCGGCTTGTTTTCGCTGGCATAAAGAGGATAAGAAATAATCTTCATATTATTCTTCCATTATTAGCTTCCATTTCTATGGCGCTTGTCTTTTTAACACCTAAAGATTTTCTTTATTGTGGAGCCCCATATCTTCCTAAGGGATCTTTAGGGCATAATTATTTACAGGTTTTGTTTTGGCGCAGTTTCTTGACATTTATAGTCTTGGGCATAGGGCATACTTTTATTTATCGTCCGATAGTTACAAAAATAAAAGAGAAGACTTTATCTTGGCAGGTGATTTATAAAAATATTATTCAAGAAACCATCGTAAGAGATTGGAAATTATGGGTTGTTTTAGGAATTCTTTTGCAGGGATTTACTTTAGGGCTTTCTTTTGCTGTTATGACTTTCTCAAGCCCATTTCAAGTGTCTTTATTTATAGCATCCAGCGTTATATTTGGATTAGGTATCGATGGGTTTATTTTGGGCATCAATAAAATCTCAACAGCCTTATGGCATAGGCCGCTGTTCTTAACTTCTATTCCTTTTCCGCGCGTTTATCAAATGATAGCGGCATTATTAGCGTTTGGGGGTGTCTTTATCGCCTTAGGAGGTTCGTCAGAAAGCTTATCGATGATGGGCTTGACTGGGATTATATTATTGACGTTAAGAAATATTTCGTTTGTTTTGGGAACATATTACACAAAAAATTATGAGAGGAAAATAGCTCAAAAGGATCAATCGTATAATATTATTTCCATTATGGGTTTTGTCTGTTTAGTGGGCGCAGTTTTTTATCTGTGTGTTGCCTTTATAGCGCCAGTGGTGTCTCCGTCATTAAATTATTTAGGGCCCAAAAATATTTTTAGCGGTATTCGATTGTCTGGCATCATAGCGCCGATACAAGAAACTTGGGGATTAGCTATTGTTACGGCTGTTTCTATTATTCACTATCTTTCTTATTATCAGTCGTTTAAATATATTAAAAATCCTAATATTCTTCTTATTTATATTTCTGGCTATCCGATATTTGTAGAAATCTTTGATTGGGCGTTTCATGGCACCCCCATGATGTTGAATCAATTATTAGGAAGTATTTTTATTATGATAGGGATTTTTTTATTTACGCATGGATTTCATTTGAAGAGATTTTTCTCTAGGGATTATGAAGATGAAGAAAATATTAATATGGATGAGATTTCTTATGAAGTTATATCCGGCGAAGAATTATTAAGTGTTAACGAAAATAAGCAAAGCATCATCTCTTTGATTAAGCAGAATCCGATTACTTTTAGTTTGTCCGGGTTAAATGCTTTTATGTGTGAGGTTTTTCCGACGGCTAAAGTCGTTGTGGCGCGTAATAGCGACAATATGATTATTGGTTTTTGTTTATTGGAGAAATCAATAGGTTTTTATAAGAATTCTGAAGATATGGTTGCGCATATTTCTGTAGGATGTGTGGATCGTCGTTATCGTAGAAATGGAATAGGTAAAGAACTCCTAGTGATGATTTTAAAAGAGGCGGCAAAAGATTGCCGGGATGCCATTATGAAGCCGTCGAAAGCTTTAATGAAACCGCTTAAAAGAGCTTTAATCGCATTAAACAGTTCACATCCTCTTATTGTTGTGGAAGATAAACATTTAAAATCTTTTAGATTTAAACATCTTTTCCTACGTTCGTATTTGACGGTTGATTTATCCGAGATAAACGTTGTTTTATCTAAAGAAACTGCTGAGAAGGAATTAGCGTCCTCTTACGATGACTCTTCGTTTTCTTTGAATTGTTTCATCTGGCCGGTATTATTATTGCTTGCGCCGTTATTCGTTTCTAATTTGATTGTTTCCGCTGGAGATTTTATTCACAGTTTAAGCGCGTTTTGGATGTATTTAATGCATCTTCCTCCGCCGAATGCTATGGCACTGGCACCTCTTGGGTATAGTTTGTTTCTTGTTTTTTCTTGCGGTTTAACCTTTGATGATAGATTAAAATGTTTCATTCGCCGCCGAAAGATCTCTCCAGAAGAAAAAATTATTGATAGTATCAAAGAACAAGATCGCCAAATCACCTGTTTGTCGTTTTTCATTAAGCCCACCGACGAGACTTTATTGAAAGAGCTTACGATCAAAGACCGTAAAGATTTAGAGAAAAAATATCCTGCTGTTGTTTCTTGCCTTCCTCAGATTTTTATTGTTATGCGTGAATCATCATTAGAGGGCTTGCCTTTATCGTATAGCGTGCTTTATCCGACGACGCGGGGATTAAAGTTATTAACCTCTCAAAGAAAAACAATATCGACCAGTTCTTTATTTGGTTCGATGACAGCGTTTATGAAAGAACAAGCGGAAGAATCTTTGGAAAAGAAATTTAATGATAAAGGATTTTTACAGTTGATCGCTTTTGCTTCGCCGGAGTATTTCAGAGAAAAATATCTTTTACGTAAGAATTCCTTAGAGGCATTTGCAGATGTTTTAGAAAATTTGCGGGAGCTTGATCCTTTGACGAAAACGCCGTTAACAGCGAGCAGGCTAGAAGCTGTTTTGATTGGATTTGGTTATCCTCTTAATTATATCAGCAACAGTTATAAGATTTATGAGCATTATAAAAAAGAATATGCGGTTGATATTAAAGAAATGTTCTTAGAGCTTTCGCATCAGAAACCAACCTTATTATTAGCTTTTATAGATTTAATGCAGGAATTGCGAAAGATAGACGATTCTGAATTATTAACCACGCATAATTTAGGGAATGCTTTATTGCACTTAGGTTTTCCTGTGGGATATATCAGCTGTAATTATAAATTTTATCTGCATTATAAAGAGGTTTATCATCTTGATTTGGTCGATCGGTTCAAAGAGCTTTTAAATGAAAATAAACGGGATTTTAAGGCGTTTAAAACGCTTATGGAAGAATTAGAGAATCTTGAGCAAGAGAAAAGTTTGAGTCCGGATGGGTTGGAAAAAATGCTGACAGCTTTTGGATATATGTTTTTCTATCGAGGGCAATATTATAGAATGTATAAACACTATAAAGATATCGGCCTTGATATTGAAGCGATCTTTAAGGATTTATTGGAAAAAAGTCCAGGCCGATTGGCAGCTTTTGCGAATTTAGTAAAAACATTAGAATCATTTAATACGTCTTCTTGGAGCTTAAATATTAATTCTTTGGAGCGCGTTTTAACCGGCTTAGGATTTTCTACTCGGCAAATAGGGCGTTGTTATGAGCTCTATCGTTTTTATCAGAAAAAAGGCGTTGATATGCAACAGCAATTTGAATTGTTGACTAAAAAAGAAGGCAGCCGGTTATCCGCTTTTATAAAATTATTGGAAGAATTAAAGAATATTGAGGAACACAAATTTCTCAATGCGGATCATGTGCATGGTGTTTTATCGGGATTAGGGTCGCATGTGAAATATTTGAATAGTCATTATAGTATTTATATGTATTGGAAAAATAAGGGCGTTGATCTTCTTGAAGCGTTTGATGAGATTGTTTCTTCAACCAAGAAATTAGATGATGTCCTTTATATCTTAACAGATCGTGTGAGTTTCTTAGGATTGCCGCGCGCAACGATTAAGACGCCTATTGAAAAATATGTTTTTGCGATTCTTTATTCTTTTGGATTGATTGAAAGACGGGGGAATTCTTATCGGCTTCATAAGCCTTTATCGCAATCTTCAAAAGCAAAAGATGATTTTGATTTAACAGCCACATTTTATTCTTTTATCTTTTTGCCGTTTTTTGTTTTAAATATGCTTTTAAAATCAGCGCACTATTTATCTCGATTTTTGGGGCGTTTGGAGATCGCAAAATTTATCATGAGACTTTGGTATATTCGTCATCCGCGCGCAACTGTTTTTGAAGCGCAATATGTCATGTTTATTATTTCTCATCGGCTTGGTTTAAAAGGGAGACAAATCATTTCTTTCTATATGGCTTTTGAAGACTCCGCAGGACCTGTTTATCAGGCCTTAAAAAATATTGATGATCGTCTTAAGAAAGAGTCGGGATTTTTAGAAAAAGGATTAAAGAAAAATCCTGATTTTCTTATTCGTGTGATGAAGGAGCTTGGCCATAAATACTTTGAGAAACAAAGAATAGATGTGAATGAGTTTTTAAAGGAAAGCGCAGATATTATAGGCGATCGGTTGCCGATAAAGAAAGATGTTCAAGCAGTAGCGCGTCTTTTACACAATCAAGTCAAAAGTGTCAGAAATCATGCTTTTCGAACGGCAAAGATATGTCTTATTCTTGCTGATGAAGTGAGAAAAATAAAGAAAATATCAAAAGAGGATCTAACAACATTGGTCAGAGCCGCTTTGTATCATGATTTGGGCAAAATTCATCTTGATCTTCATTATATGTTGTCTATGCATCGGGATATCCCGGATGAACAAGTGTTTGAATATCGAAAAGACCATCAACGTCTTGTTTTAGAAGTTTTACAGGAACAGAAGATTGTTTTAAATGAAAGAGAACAATTTTTAATAACGCATCACCATGATTGGGAACAGAAAGGCCATTGGGTTGATGCGCGCTTAAAAACCATTTGGGAGATTTTATATGTGGCGGATCGCATAGCGTCTTCTTATGGTTTTGATCGCGGTTATATTTATGACCTTTATAAAGGCCATTATCAGTCCTTTTTTGATTTTATTGATACCGAGATTAATTTATTAAAGATCCATAAATATATTTCACCGTATCTGTATGATGCGGTTCGTGAACGCTCTGTCGAGATTTTAAAGGTTATTTCCGAAACATTTCCGTATGTGATTCTTCATAATGCTCTTATTTTGACACAGAAAGTTAAAGAACAATGTTCGTTTATTCCTTGCCCGCATCATTTAGGAAGCATATTAAGAAATCGATCTTTAAAGACGTATTCTCCTTATGCCCAGTTTATTGGAAAAACGGTTTTGGGAAAAGTTTTTGAACGCACTGAACTATCTCCTCGTTTTATGAAAAGAGAAATGAAAAATCTTATAGCGGGTGATCATTATTATTTATTGCGTTATGAAGGAAAACCATTTGCTATTACTAGCGAAACGAAAGAATTTACTGATATCATGGCCCTTTATGATCTGAACGATATAGAGGATTATGACGAGTTTTTCAGGATTTTATTGAATTACGCGGATATTTTATTAAAGCAGGGACATCCGGGCCTAAAACATATCGTTGATAAATATAAGGAATTCTTTACGCCTTTTTCTAAAGAACCAGAAGTTTATATTAATAATTTTCATAAGCGTCAGAAATTCTTGCTTCAGTATATTTTGCCGTTTGCTAAAAAAGACAGAATGAATATTCTTTTAGATGGCACGCCAACCGCATCGGGAAAAACAATAATGGCGGAATCCATCAAATCAATGGCGCCGCATATTTTTGTTTATTTCCCCTTGGATCGATTCTTTAAGAGTAAGGTTGCTCCTGAACAACATCGTAAAGGACAATATGATTTGCGTTATGATAAGCTTCCGATCCAGGATGAAAAGGGTCGCTATATTTGTGATTTTCGAGGAAAACTTTTTTATGATTATGATTCTGAAGACGCTTATGCGTGGGATCTTTTAGAAAGCTCTTTAATTCAATTATTAAAGACCGGCGAAACAAGATTGCCTATTTATAATTTTTCAACCGGAGTACGCACGGATTTTCAAGAAGAAATTTTTCTTAAAAAAGGCCAAATGCTTGTTATTGATGGGATTTACGCCCTTCATCCACGTATTGTTCACATCGTTAAATCCTATCATTATCGGGCTATTTTTCATTATGCTCGACCGATTGTGAGGGTTGTACGACGCCTCATTCGGGATACCGGTTCTCGCTATCAAACAGATAAAAGAGGAGATGAACCTTTAAATACATTGTATCGATTTTTGCATCCTGAATATGGTATTTTCGCTATGGAGAAAAAATATATAAATCGGACAAGAAAGTACGCGCATCGTGTCATTAATACGGAGGTCAAAAATGAATTGAGATTATTAGGAAAGGAGGTCAATCAATCCGGAGCACCGATATTGTATTCTTTATTAAAAAGGGCCTCTTGTGATTTGGAAAAAAGTGTTAAACAAAAAGATATAGATATTAATTTAGCGCGACAAATAGGTCTGCTGATTCATCAAATTTATGAAGAATCTCGAATAGACGATGATTATCCTGACCCCATTTCTTCAGTCGATGAACGGCTTTTTGAATATTGGGTTGGCAAGAAAGATTCCAATACTTTTTTTAGTTTTATTCCGTTTTTAGGCACGATCGCGATTGGATTAAATTCTTTTAGGGGATGGGGAGAGGTTATTTTGTCCTTTATCGATTCTATCTTGGGGCGTCTGCCTCATATTTTAGCTCCGCCAGGTAAGTTTTTGTTTGCAGGCCTATGTCTTTTCGTATGTCTTTCTTCTATACAATTCATTTCTGATACTCCTTTCGTCAAGACCCTTTCTCAGTATATTAAAAAATATAAACGTATTACCTTAAAAGATCTCTTACGTATTTTTGATTATGTCCATGGCCAATTGGATATTTTCTATGATAAAGAGAATCACAAGGAAGAAATATTGCCGGATATGCTCTTACAAAATTATTTTAAATCATTGAAGAATGTTAAGAAGCGCGAACTTTTATTAGGCGCTGTTTTATATATTATTGAACGCAATTATTACAATTTATCTTCTTTAAAAGTTGATACGCGAACCATGGATTCCGGCTTATTGTCATTGCCATTTGTTGGTTATGATATGGCGATTAAAAGGGTCGTCAATCCTTATAGCAAGAAATTTACAGTCGTTTACGGCGGCGCAAGAGAAGATTTATCCAATGTTCTTTTATCCACTAATGCGACAGAATTGTGGCTTGTAGATTTGGGATATTTTTATAATGTTTTTGCGGAAACTTTATTAGATTTCTATCGTGAAGAGAAATATCTAGATGGTTTTTCAAAGTCATCGATGGATGGCCGATGTGTTATTGTTCAAAGAAGTAAGCAAGGAGGAGTTGCCTATCCTGTTTCTGATTTAGCCCTTTTATTATTAGAGCTTAAATCGATTGGCGTTTCCGATAAAGATATAGAAAAGATATCCGCGCGAAACAAGGATTTTTATAAATTTACGAGCCAATTGGATATTGAATTCTTCTGGGGCTATGGGCAAGAAAAACCGAAGAAAAGAATTGTCCATTTTGTTAAGGGAGACATTACGGATAGCGCTTTATTAGAAAGGATTTTATCTGAAGGTATTGATGCGTATTATCAAAAAGCTGGTTTGGCTATCGCGAAATATTACGATAAATTTTTAAACATTGTCGAGAAAGCTTTAAGACCTGGCGGTTATTTAATTTTGGATAATATGACGGCTTTAGATCCGAAACAGCGTATTTATGAAGAAGCAGCGGTGTTTCTTGAAGAAACATTTCCGGTTATTTTAAATTCGGAAATAACTCTATGGGAGCAAATAATTGCTCAATATCTTCGTCCCGACAGCGGTTATGGATGGCAGATGAGCTTGTATCGCAAGGAAAATGCTCAAGAAATTAATGAGAACGTTTCTATAGAAGAATCGGTTTTTGAAACACCGCAGGAAATTGTGCCTTGGTTAAAAAATTTAAAGATTGCCGGAAAGATTCAGCAGGAAACACCAATCATTGTTTTTAGTTTCCATTCGCCGATTAAGAATATTCCGCAAGAAGCGTTTGAAGGTTTTTCTTGGTTATCGTTTTCCGCAAACGATTATTTAACCAAAGAAGTTTCTTTAGAAAAAATGCTTAGCGATTCTAATTGGCTGACATTTGTTAAACAGGAATATTTGGCCAAAGAAGTTTCTTTAGTCCGTCCGCGTTGGTCACAAGACAACAAGTTTAATGAAATAGAATCCTTAATCGATTTCTTGGGAACCAGAAAATATTACGGGATTATTGATAATATGGAAGAAATTCCGTCGTATCAAAAAGAGGCGATTGTTGTTATTGATTTTTCGTTTATTTCTTTGGATTATGAACATCGCAAAGATCTTTACGGGCATATTAATATTATGCATCATGAGGCATCTGATGAAGAAATTTATAAAGTCGCAAAAGATATTGTTGATACGCTTATTAAAAAAGGCATTAAAGTAGCCGCGCTTAATTTTACGCGTTCTCGAGGCGAACAGGGTTCATACGTTTATTCTCATCCTGAAAAAAGCGATAAGATCCTTAGAATGTTACAGCATGCGTTTTTACGATATAAAGCGTGGCTTTTGAATCAACAGCCGATTGAGAGAAAACCGACTACATTTTCTTTAAATTGTGTTGCCTGGCCGGTTGTATTATTGATGTTTGGTGCTTTGTTGACGTCGAATATTTATTTAGGATTCATGACAGGTTTTATCGGGCAATCTATCGCGCAATATTTTGCGACAAAAACAAAGAATACCAGAAAAGCGCTTAGCATGGGTATTTTGGGCGCGACGTTTGGCATACAAATTAATTATGCTTTTTCGTGGATGAATCATTTTATTCCTGCGGATCCTGATCCACTTATTAATATCATTAGAACAGGATTAGTCGGGCTTTTTGGTTTTGTGATGCTCGTGGAAACAAGCATTTGGAATTATTTTTATGCGAAGATATTTTTACTGGGTTCTTTAAAAACAAAAGTCGTTTTTAAAGATATGAAATTAAATCGTTTCAAACGTAATATTGATTCGTTTGCTTTTATTTTACCATTGGCTATTTTGAAAAATTTCTTCGCGCAGTTTTGGGATGCCCAGGCTTTTTATATTATATCGGGAATGTTTATTTTTATTTTGTATCGTTATATTGACGAGAAATCACATCGTGTCTTAGGCGTGTGGGATAGGATGATACAACTATTAAGGAAATGGGAAGAAAAATATAAAGAACTAAAAGATTTAGGTTCTTTAGCTTGGCTGGCATGGTGGATTCAGGGACATCCTTTCTTTAAAGAAAAAGATAAAAGCTTTTTGAAGAAAAAGATTGAAGGAATATTAGAAAAAGGAAAGGCTTCGGAATTGAAGGATTTTTATCAAGCGCTTGTGGATCAGACAAAGAATCTTTTTAGAATGTTTGCGTATCAAGGTTTTATTGCTTTATGTCGAGAGCTTGTGGCGTATTATCAATATTTAGAACGTGTCGAGAACTCTTCTTATCTTCACAAAGATATCTGTCCGAGGATTGTTTTTTCTTCTTCTGGCCGTCATAAAGTCTTTGCTCAAATTGAGCCGGAATTGCCGCGGGCTTTAAATTCTTATGAAAAAAATATAGTCGGGCGCATAGCGTTAAAACAGAAGTTTTTAATTAATGATCTTGCTAACGTGTTTTTTATGCGCTCTCGATATATTTTTGCACCTTTATGGATGGATGAAGAGAGTATGGCGTATTTTATTGAGACGTTGGAAAAGATATTTAAAGAAGATAAAATTTTGGTTCAAAAAAGACAAAAAACGCCATTTTCAAGACGATCGTTTTCTTTAATGAAAGAGACTGGTCTTTTAGAATTTTATGCTGGCATTTTTGAAGAGGCCAAGAAGAATAAATTGAACATTGAAGAGACCGCGTCTTATATTGCGCATCATATGTATTATGATGCGCGTATTTTGCCGTTTCGTATAGAAGAACTTCGTTGGTTGGTTCGCCATAATCCGTCGAAGAAGCATTTTCAGATTTTATTATTAGATTTTCAATTTTTACAGATGGTTCCGGCCATTGTTTTAGCGGCGGATAAATTGGAAAAGGAATTTCAGAAGAAAGGGATTTCGTTTTCTATTGTGGGAATGGATTATGACCCCTCTATGGTTTTGCGGGCAAAAGAAACGTTAAGAAAATTAGGAATGCAAGATAGAGTTCGTTTATTAGCTCCCGATGATAATGTTTTATTGAAATATCAAAGAGAGGAAAAAGATATTCCTGAGGGCGATTTAACGCGTCTTTTAGATTATCATGCAGAATTTGTAGAGAATAAAATGGATTTGATTCTTTTTATGGATCCGCCAGGCAGCCTTGTGCCGTCGAAAGAATCACGCGAGATTATTTCGGTGTTTAGGAATTTGGAGAAGATTTTAGCTCCTCATGGCTTGATGGCTCTTTTTGTGCGGGATAAGAAGTTAAAACAATCTCTTGTTTTTGATGATTTGACCAAAGACGCTTGGGTTTTAAGGACTGACGCATGGATGCGAACAGAACATCATTCAACGCCGGGTATTTTAGAGGATGTTTTATATAAAAAGATTCTATTTAATGTTCGGTCTTTAAAGAAGTTAAATGATCGTTTTCATTGGCTGTTTAGAGAAACAGGAAAATTGAAACATTCTTCTTATCATCAATGGCAAAGACTGAAATATTTAGAAAATCGCAAGAGAGTATTTCAGTTAGATAAAAATACGATTAATGTTGAAATCGCGATTTCTGATTTTGACGGTGATTGGAATTATTGGACCCCATTGATTATCAAGGAATATGACGCGATTTTAGAGAAATTCCCAGAACGCGTTGTGTTCTTTTCTGTTTTCCTTGTTGGCGATTTTCTGCCTGATTTTAACGGAATTTCTATGCCGGCGAATTATGATTCTAAAGACATTTTAGAGAAAATATTATCTTATGATCTTATTCATGGAAAGCCCGCACAAAGAGATCTATTGGAGAAACGCAATATTAGGATTATTCCTATTTTGGGAAATAATGAGTTTATTTTCTTATCAGCCGTTGAAGCGGATGACCGCTGTCTAAAAATAATGTACGAAGACCGTTTCCGTGTTTGGTTAAATCAATTTAAAATCACGAGTGATACGTTTGACAATTGGAAAAAGAGCTTCTTAAAGAATAGAAAAATACGGCATCTATATGACGCTATTCGTTTCAGAAGCCATCTGCTCCTTGAAGGTCATTTTGGCGCTTTCTATACGGCGGGCGGGAATAATTTGATAGCGTCGGTTCATGATCTCGATGAAAGGTTTTTTGAACAAACGCGTTTAATGACAGAAAAACTTCGTGAAAAAACGGTAGAAGCTTCGCGCAAGAACACGTATTTTTATCAAGTCACTAAAGATCCTTTATTAAGAAGGATATTATATTTTGAACAATCATCGAGCGATATTGATCCGGAGATTCTTAAAACCTTTAGCACGATTATCGGCCATCCATTTTTGTGGTTGGTGAATAATAGTATTCCGAGCGTTTTAATAGGACAAGAAACGCGTTTTCATGTTATTGGCTCAGCGGGTTCCATGGTGGTTATCAGTCAGAATGGAGTAAAGAGATTTATAAAGAATAAAGATATAACGCAAGAACTTTATTCCAAAGAGGATTTCTTTAGAAAATTCAATGAGGCTTTAGATAATCTTATTAAGAAAGAAACCGAGAAAATAGTGTTGGATGAGGTTGTTTTGAAAATGCGGTCAAAAGTGGAAATGATTTTAGCCGATTTTATGCGATGGATACGGGATAATCGAGGCGTTGTCCATAAATATCTTTCCTCGATCGTTCATGTGTTTTTAACCGATATTGATATTTTACATATACAACAAGTGATGGTTAGCCCTATTGGTCTGTCTCAATCGTTAAAAAGAAAGGATGCGGATATTTCTTGGAATGAAATGGAAAAACCTCAAGAAACCATTGTAGAGCAAGAACCTATTTTCGTTGATGAAAGTTTTACAGATTGGAATCGGCAAGAGAAAGAATTAGTGATTAAGCTGAGACTTTTAAATACTAGGGGATTTCATACAAGGCCTGCGGCCATGGTTTTTAATTTGATACGAAGACCTTATTTTAACGGTGTTACTGTTTTTGCTTTGAGAGAAGATTTCCCTGAATGGAAAGAAGTAATGTTGCCTTTGGATTTAGCCTTTTTTGCGCTTGAGAAAGGAAAGAGCGTTATTTTCCGCTTAAAGGCCGGTTGGGCTGAAACAAGATCTATTTATGTTTTAGCCTCCGCGCTTATTTATCTTTTCGAAAAAGCGAAATTTTTTGAAGAGGATAATTTTGATCCAACAGGTAATATTTTTGTTCAATACGTCCAGAAGATACAATCTGTTTTGCCTATGAATGAAATAGAGAATATCGAAAAACATAAAACTAAATCTATGGTTTTGCCTTCAATGTTCTTGAGCGTTTTTGTTTTCTTGTTTGTTTTGGGATTAAGTTATTTGTTTAATCTTTTCCATATATTAGAAGTGTCTTCTGGCCTTGGACAAGGGCTGGGACTTTTCGGTGTTGAAAAATGGGTTTCTTTAGGCTTTCTGTTGGGCATTACTTCTAACTATACGGCCGCTGAACAAAAAGCAATGGAAGATTGTCCGGGCTGTGTGGTTCAAGACGATGGAACGCGTGTTTGTATTTTTGATATTCCCGAGGATGAGCGCCCTGATGATTGGGAAGAACGCGAGAAAAAATGTAAACGCAGAAAACGAGCTCGACGCTTTGCCCCTCGGCCGCCACGACCTTTCAGAGGTTTTATTCTTCTTAGGCCGTATCCGATTATTCCATTTCCGAGGAAACGTCCGGGTATGGATGAAAATGATGAGGGTGATAATAATCGCTTTCCTTTTCTCAATAAAATAATGATTCCTCCGTCGAGATTTGCGAGAAATCCTTTTGCATTTTGGTTTATTCGTTATGGATTTGGCTTCCCTGGCCAGGATAAAGGTGGTTATTCTGGACCAGAAGGAAATACTCCGCAAAAAGGTTTCCCGCAAACCCCTTATCAAAGATGGCCAACAGATTTTTCAACGGGCAGAGGCCCTGGATCGGGAACAGGACCGGGAGACGATGATCGGGGAAAAAGAGCCTTTTTTATTCCTCCGCCCTTTCAGGAAACATTACCAGTGGTTCCTATTAAAGAAAAAGAACATCATCCGTGGTCGCCTATTTTTGTTAAAATAACGCCTTGGCGGCCGTGGCGATTGATTATCCCTAAAATATTATTAGCTCCTCCGTTTTCTTCAGGAGGACAGCGTATAGATTATATTTTTGGAAAAGCAGAAATAGATAAACCGCTTAAAGATGATACGTCAGCAATTTTTGAATTGTTAAAGAAATATATGCGCCGCCGAGAGGAGTATCTTTGGAAACATGTTTTCAATGAAATCCAACAAAGTGAAAAAAGAAAAAAAGAAAGTCGTCGAAAAAGACAAGAGCGCGAATTATCAAACGACATTTTCAATGAACAAAGAAATCATCAAGACAAACAATTATCTCCTTATGGTTTTTATATGTCGCGAAATCCTCGGGAGACGATCGATGATGGCAAACAACAAAAAGAACAATGGCTTAAAAATGCTTTAGAAAAAATTAAGGGTGAAGAGAGATTTCAATTGATGCAAGATGTTTGGAGCGGAAAATATACGCGAGAGCTTTCGCAAGGGTTATTGTTTTTTGAGTTAAAAAGCGACGGAGATATTGTGAAGGTTCCGCATGACGTTGAACATTTTCGCGCGCTTTTAGCTGCCCGTTATGGGATGCCGCCCGAAATTCCTTTGAAGAAATGGCCGAAAATTTTTGATAGAAAAAAACCAGAAGATAAAAAATATATCATTCGCCGTCCGACTATAAATCCGAAGAAAATGTTTTGTTTAGCCCTTAATATCAAAGGGCGTATTTATCGCCCCATAACAACAGATTGGGTCCATGAAGTTTTATGCGTCGTGGATAGGTTTAAGAAACAACCTGTTATAAGAAATCCTATTCTTCCTATGGCGAAGGTTTTTTATCCGACGCCTCTTATATCGTATTCCCCCGATAGGGCGTATGCGTATGTCCGTCTTAATGTTCTGGGAGATTTTACGCCGGTGATTTTTAACGATGATCTTCCCAGAATCGTTTTATTTACGGATCGTTATCGACAGATTTTTGTATAAGAATTTTATGAATGTTAACGCAGGAATTGTTTGTCTAAGAAATCTTCTGTTAATTCTACGACTGTGGGCCGTCCGTGCGGGCAGGTAAAAGGATCGAAACATTCTATTAATTGTTGTTTTAATTTTTCTGCTTCAGGGTCTTGAAGTTTATCGCCTGTCATCACGGATGAACGACAAGCGCGACGAGCTATCGCATCCATATCGTACTTTTCCACAGACCGCTCTGCTAATAAATTCCTTATGGCGCGTTCAATATTTTTAATAAATATGGGATGAGAATGAATAGCAATAGATGTGGCGTCCCATTGATTATTGGAGAATCCTATTTTTTCAAGAGTATCTTTGATTTCTTCAAATGTCAGAAATTCTTGAGGAGTCAATTTGAGGGTGATGGGCGTTAAAAGATGTTGGACTTCGATTTGTCCTTTGCGGATTTGATTTAGAAATTTTTCATAATTGACGCGTTCCGCCGCCGCGTGTTGATCTATTAAAAGAAGCGAATGATTTTCTTCAAAGAGTAAATATTTATTAAGGAAACCACCAATAAATTTTGCGTTTTGTAGACGGCTTTGTAGATTTTCTTTATTTTTTCTATGGAAATTCGCTTCTGGAATAAAAAAGAGCTGTTCGGATATTGAAGGCGAATGAGGGATGTTATTATTCGGGCTTTTTTCGCTTTGACCTTCCCAAGGCTCTAGGCTATCTGTTTTATTCTCTTTTATTCTGATAGTAGTATTTTTAAAAGTATGGGCAGGGGAAAAGGAAGAGGCCGCTTCTTTTATTTGCCCGTTTTTCATCAGAATTTCTTCTGTGATATTTCTTAAAAGCATACAAAGATGTTGTTCGTCTTTGAGCTTCACCTCGCGTTTTGTCGGGTGGACATTAACATCAACATCATCGGGAGGTATAAGGATATCAACATAAAAAAACGGATAATCTGTTGGCGGCATTATAAGCCGATAAACTTGATTGAGATGAAAGGAGATGTTTTTATGTTGGACAGGGCGGCCATTAATGAATAAGAATTGTAAATCCCGCCGGGCACGTTTGATGTTGATATCGCCTAAGACGATTTGAATGGCCATATCATTTTGATCTTTCGGATATTTTTTCTCCAGAATGTATTTTTCTTCTATATGCAGGGATTGGGCGATTCGTTTTGTTAAATTTTCGTCCGTTGGAAGATCGATAAGCGGGCTTCCTTGGTGTGTCAGTAAAAAGCGTGTTTTATAATGTAAGAGGGTATAGGGAATAAGAATATTTAAGATTTGGTTTATTTCGGTCGTGTTTGATTTTAAGAATTTTTTGCGCGCAGGGGTATTAAAGAAAAGTTCCTTGATTTCGATTTCTGTGCCATTAAGGGTGGTCGCGGCTGGCTTTAAAGAAAGACGTTGCGTTCCTCGGACATGAATTTCCCATCCTTCTGATTGATTGAGCGTTTTGCTTTTTAAGGTTACATCAGAAATAGCGCCAATACTGTAAAGGGCTTCTCCTCGAAATCCTAAAGAGTTGATATGAGAGAGATCATCCTCGTTTTTTATTTTGCTTGTGGCATGACGAAAGAAAAGTTTTTCTAAGTCGTTTTGTGAAATGCCTGTGCCGTTATCTTTAATATGAATTAGAGATTTCCCAGCATCTTTTAAATGAATTTCAATGGATGTTGCGCCAGCATCTAAAGAATTTTCCACGCATTCTTTGATGACGGATGCGGGGCGTTCAATAACTTCTCCGGCGGCGATTTTACTAATAAGATGATCGGGTAATATTGTGATAGTAGCCATTTTTATGTGCGCTCTAACATTTCTTTGAGATTCTGGATTTTTGATAATGCTTCAATGGGCGTCAGATGATTAATATCCAACGCTTTAATGGTTTCTATAATTTCTGTTGTGTCAGGATTTAGCTGAGCTGTAAAAAAATTTAACTGTTCTTCGGTTTGAAAGTCCCGGCGGATATTTTCTTTGATATCATTTTTGAGCTCTAACTGTGTTAGAATTTTTTTAGAACGCTCGATGATAGCAGAAGGGATGCCGGCCAGTTTAGCGACATAAATGCCGTAACTGTCATCAGAGCTTCCGGGAACAATTTTGTGCAAAAATACAACTTCGTCTTTCCATTCTTTGACAGCGACATTGTAATTTTTAATACCTGGCAATTTATCCGCTAAAGCCGTTAATTCGTGAAAATGAGTCGCGAAAAGTGTTCGTGCTTTTTTTGTTTGGAAATATTCGGCCAGCGCCCAAGCCAGAGAAAGTCCGTCATAAGTTGAAGTGCCTCGGCCAATCTCATCAAGAATGACAAGACTTCTTTCTGTGAGATTATTTAAAATATCCGCAGTTTCATTCATCTCCACCATAAAAGTAGATTGGCCTTTGGTAATATCATCATGCGCGCCGATACGCGTAAAAATTTTGTCCACAATGCCTATATTGGCTTCTTGGGCCGGAATAAAACTGCCAACTTGCGCCATAATTGTTAAAAGAGCTGTTTGACGGATATAAGTGGATTTTCCTGCCATATTGGGGCCTGTTAAAATAATAAGATGGTTTTCGTTATCATCCAGCAAGGTGTCATTAGGGACAAATGTTTCGGTTGATGTTATTTCAACAACAGGATGACGGCCGTTTTTGATATGAATAATACTTGTGGTGTTGATTTGAGGACAGCAATAATCATGTCTTTGAGCTAAAAGGCTTAAAGCATATAAACAGTCTAAGTTTGCTAATTGTTCGCAATAATGATGAAGCGCTTCGGAATGATCGAGAATTTTTTGGTGAAGGTCTTTGATGATATCGTTCTCGATTTTAAGAATGCGGCTTTCCGCTGTTAATATTTTTTCTTCAAAATCTTTAAGCTCGGGAGTAATAAAACGCTCGGCATTGACCAGCGTTTGTTTGCGAATATAATGCGGCGGCGTCGCGCTTAAGTTGGATTTTGTAATTTCGATATAATAACCAAAGACATTATTAAATCCAACTTTTAAAGAGTTAATCCCTGTTTTTTTAATTTCTTCTGCTTGAAAGTTTTTAAGCCATACGCGGCTATTTTCTTGCATATCACGTAACGCATCTAATTCATGATGATAGCCCGTTTTAATGACACGGCCGTCTGGTTTAGAAAGCGAAACGTCTTCGTTAACGCTGGCCTTTAAAAGAGTTCGCAGATTCTCAATATCATCAATCGTAAAAAGCGGATTTTCATTTTTTAAAGGATGGGTAATATTTTTAAGATCGGGAATGCGCGCTAATGCATGACAAAGCGCTACGAGATCTTTAATATGCGTATAGCCGCAACTAATACGCGATAAGGATTTTTCAATATCCGTTATTTTGCTTAAATGAATTTTTAATTCTTTTTGAGCGGGGGCATTTTCTTTTAGCAGCGTAATGGCGCGTTGGCGCATTTGGATTGTTTCGATATCTTTTGAAGGATGCGTAAACCAGAAATAAAATTTTCGTTTTCCCAAAGGACAAAGCGTCTCATCGATTGTTTTAATGAAATGATCAAGCTCAAGACCTTTAAAAGCCGGTGGAGAAATGAACATAAAATCATCATCGATATAAAGAGAGATTTTATCAATATGGCGTAAGGGTTGTTTGTTCATTTCTTTTAAATATTCTAACAGCGCGCCGCAACTGGCTTGAGCGTGAGAGCGTGATTCAATTCCAAATCCGTTTAAATTATGAACGTGAAAATGTTCACAAATAGTTTTATAGGCCATTTCGGCATTAAAACACCAATCTTGATAAGCGCTTAAGCAGATATTTTTTATTCTTAAAGAAGGATGGGAAAAAAGATCTTGGACAAAGGATTCGGCGTTCTCCGGATAGATACATTCATAAATAGGAAGTTTCAGAAATAATTCTGTGAGACGTTTTGCGCAAAAAGGATATTCATTCGTCCAAATGGTTCCTGAAGACGGATCGATAAAAGCGATGCCGATTGATTCTTTTGCTGGCGCTAAGGCCAAAAGATAACGCGTATCAACGGTATTTTCATCGACATAAGTGCCGCTTGTCAGGATACGAATGATATCGCGTTTAACAATGCCTTTAGCCAGGGCGGGATCTTCCATTTGTTCACAAATCGCGATTTTAAAACCTGCCTTCATTAGTTTCGCGATATAATTATCCGCCGCGTGATGCGGGAAACCGCACATTGGAATTTTTCCAGAGGGGTCTTTCCCTCGAGACGTTAAAACCAGATCAAGTTCACGGGAAACCATTTTTGCGTCATCATAAAACATCTCATAGAAATCGCCTAAACGAAAGAAAAGGATGCAGTCTTTATGCTGTTTTTTTATCGCATGATATTGCTTAAGCATCGGCGTTGAAGCCGCATTTTCAGGATTTGTTTCAACAGAGGCAGAGTTCTTTATAAGGGAAATCGATTTGGGGGATGATTCCATAGGCATTTTTATAGCATAAAAGTAAAAATGAACAAAGAAAAAATATTATAAGAAGTTTTATATTCTAATGAGGCTCTGGGATTCTTCAAGAAAGCGGTTTCTGCAAACGGGCTGAAGGGTCTTGTTAGAGCTTTAAACCGTGTTATACTTTATCCAGTTGGCAATAAGGTAGTTAAAAAACAAGGAGGGGGAGAAATGAGAATATATAAAAAATTTTTAATCGCGATTTTATCCGCTGGTTTAAGTTTG
>ERZ795059.1429-NODE-1429-length-26700-cov-11.471083_pt1 | contig 26700 bp, 22 predicted proteins | sample MGYA00375143_ERZ795059 | MGnify/ENA primary metagenome ERZ795059 (study PRJEB30188, sample SAMN05720168) | activated sludge metagenome | isolation source: Anaerobic digester | place: USA | collected 2015-01-07 ... | reverse complement strand
GGTTATGAAAAGCTTCTCATAATCGATATTTCAACGGAACGCTCCACGCCGGAAAAATCAAATCATACATTCAATTCTGTCTCGCGCTCGGGGCGAAAGCCATCAACAGCAACGCGGCGAGCAGCCGCAAACGCGACCTGAACTCCATCAGCAGCAAATATGATTTCCGGGTGTTCCTGCTCGGTCTGGGACTCATCGGCGACGATTTCAAGACGGCGCGGCAGCACCTGCTCGCAAACCTCGAAGGCGACAGCGCATTCAAGAACGGACGCCGACCAAACGAACAGGCGGCGTGACGGAGGACATCGGAATGAGAATCAGGGTGAAATTCGGAAAGAACCCATACAACAACAGATTCACATGCGGTCATTGCCGGGAGCCGTTCGAGCGCGGCGGGTTTTTTATCCGGCTCGAGCATGGCGGACAGGTCGTCGACATACCGGTCTGTCCGCGATGCTTTAAATCGGGCGATCTCCTCGAAGGAATGATCGACCTGAGCGTACATAGCGCGTCACATCCGATTGGGTTGGCGTAAATTGCGAAAGGAGGCGGTTGCAATGCGTATCGAACTGCGGGACGGCGAGAAATTCAGCGGGTCACCGATGAAAATCGTCGCACAAATGAAAGGCTCCACGATGTTCTCGGACGTGAAGACCATCCGCGAATACGTGGACATGGTGCTTCGCAACGCGAAGATGGTGGAGAACGTCGAACTGACCGTAAAGGGAAACACGGACGAGGAACTGGCGCGGTCGCTCGTAAGCGAGCTTCTTGAACGCGGACTCGCGCGGGAGGTGTAGGCATGGATGACGACCCCATCAATAAAATCGCTCGTTTCATTGAGGACGAGAACTGCTATGTGGTCATGGGGCAGTTCCGGCGGCTCGGCGTTCTTACGAAAACGGACATTCACAAAGCCATGGGCATGAAACGCCAGGCGTGGATTTCCTATATGAAGGAGAAAGCCGGAATCGCCGGGCCGGAAAACAAAGCGGAAGGAGAACGGAATGTCGAATAAGAAAAAGCGGAACGCGCCGCACAACCTTCAGAACCTGCAACAGAAACTGAACCCGATTATCACGATTGACGAGTCCAAGGGCGAGTCGCTCTTCATGATCGTGGATTTCTCGCTTCCGAAATGGAACCACGTCCGGCGCATCATGTCGAAGCGGCTGGCGAACAGGAATATCACGTCGGTCATCTATGCCGGGACACCGGGGCCGGACAGAACGGTGACGAATAAGCAGAACATTCTCTACATGAACGACGCTCCGGAAGCGAAATTCTGGGAGGCATACAAGGCGCTGGAATTTCTCTACAGAACGGCGGGCGGGACGGTTGAGATACGCAATTACGACGGCAAGTCCATGCAGGAAGCCGCCGCGCTCATGAAAATGCTGGGACACGCCAAGGTGTGGCAGGGAGAAGAGTGCGACAGGATAAATCTTTAAGAGGTGAATCAAAATGTGCGGTTTGACGGGTGTAATCCTCCAGACAAAAAGACGCCGGAAGGCGGAACTTGAAGAAATCGGTCGCATCTTTACCGAACTACTTCTGCTCAACCAGGCGCGCGGGAAGGACGCCGCCGGTCTCGCCATGATTCGACGCGATGGCACATACTCGCTTTGCAAGCGTCCGGGACCCGCGGCGAAGCTGGTCATTGAAGAGAAATATGCCGAGATCATGGGGCGGCTCGATAACGGGACAACCTGCATCCTCGGGCACACCCGCTGGAAGACGCGCGGCACGGAAGCGAACAGCCTGAACAATCAGCCGATCCGCGCCGGCGCGGTCATCGGAACTCACAACGGGACCATCCTGAATGCCGACCGGCTTTTCAAAAGATACCGGCTGCGCCGCGCCGCCGAGACCGACAGCGAGTTTATATTTCGACTTGCGGACAAGAAAGAAAGCATCGAGGACTTCGAGGTTTGCATCAGGGACGTCCGTGGCGGCATGTCCTCCGTTTTCACGCGCTCATCGGCGCCTGATACGGTTCTGGTCATAAAAGGCAACAAGCCGCTGACCCTGTGGTATCACAGAGATTTCCGGGCAGTGTTCTACTCTTCCGAGGAATGGCCACTCACACGAGTTATCGGGATGAGTCGGAGCATCGTGCGGCTGGATGTCGATCTTTTCACCATGTCGGTGTTCAACACCGCCGACCTGATGGATTTCCGACAGACGGATTTGTATTTCAGTTCAAACGGAAGGAGCACAATGTCTTGGCTATAAAACACGTCTTTGTTTACGGAACCTTGAAGGAAGGGATGGCAAATCACGACCGCTTCTGTGGTGACGCGCTCACCATCGAGCCCGCCTTCACAAATGGGCGGCTGTACCATCTTCCTTATGGATTCCCCGCGATGTTCGACGCGCCCGACGGCCAGGTCTTCGGCGAGGTTATGACATTCCCGGACATCAAAAAGACGCTGGAACGTCTCGACAGTCTAGAAGGATATCGTCCGGGAGACAACCAGAACCACTACATTAGGGTTGGAAAAGCTGTAACAATACTCAACAGCCGCAAGACTGTTCGTGCATGGGTCTACGTGTATCCAAAGTCCAGATTACGATTGGATTTCACTCCCATAGCAACAGGCAACTGGCTGAAAAACGCTGATGCAATGAAACGCTGAAGGCGGCTTCCTCAAAACCGGAAACAGTTGGACTACCCGCTGAATTATTCGCTATAATCCATTTACAATGAACAAAGAGCACAGAGAGCGGCTGAAGTTTTACAAGAATTCGTGGCCGAATCTTGATCCCCAGCAGCTTGAGGTTGCCGCTTTCTATTTTGAAATGTGCGAATCTCTGGCACGTAAACTTGGACGGGAATTCCCGTCCGCTCATATCTTTTTTGTTGACGGTTTAGAGAAACCCGGAACCTTCAGCAAAACTTCAACAGGTCACCGTATCATCAGAATCGAGCCCCACCACACGATTGACGAAATGCGCGGAATCGTCTGTCACGAACTGGCGCACCAATATATGGAAATTACGGAAATGAAACATCGGAAATATCACACGAAGAAGTTTTATGAAATATGGTGGGACATGGCATTTCTTGCAATGGAAAAAGGGTACGACGTAAAGATGCCCTTGGGATAAAGACCGATGAGTTGTTTGTTTTTCACCGTTTACCCCACGTTAAAGTGGTCAAACAGTCCAGAAACCAATACTTTCCTGAGACAATTGAAGTTTACCATCAACGAATGAGAAACACGTTTTACGGTATTCCAACAACTCCTTTTCCCAGTCCCGGTGGTTGTCAATTTCCTTCAATCTTGGAAGCAATCCCTGCACAATGAATTCCTGATATTTTGCTTCCGTTATTGCGATCTCAGGATGCTTCTTGATCTGATTTAAAAAGAAATCCGCGATTATTTGTCGAAGCACATTTGAAGCCAACGCATTATCTACTGCGTTCTTTTCTTCGGTTTCGTCCTTAGCGACTGCCGTATCCAATTCGTTTTCAACATCAGTCTTTCCACTCATCATTTTTTCGTATCTTTCCTGTACTTCTGGCCCCGCCGTCTTGACCATGTCCTTCAGTAATTGCTCTGAGATTGCCGTTATCTGCTGCTCTTTGGTTCCAGGAATCGGGTCTTTTTCTACGTATTCAAGGGAGTCGCTGTCCATGTCGATCCATTTGCCAAGGCGTTTTTGCATCTCAGCCCTGAGAAAAAGTGCGCGAAAATCATGCCACATGCCATACATCTCTTGAAGCTTATTCTTGTCTGTACAGTAATCCCCAGAAAGAACCCGGCGCAATATTGTGAGAAATTCTTCTGTCGTATCAGAATCGCCCAAAATATAAGTGAAATTCCTCTGTTTTTTTGAAGTTGCCAGTTTGAATCCGTCTTTATATGCCGAGATGTCATGAATGTAACTCAATCTCAGATCAAAAGTGTTTTGCCCCGAAACAAATAAAAGCTTCTTGTCGGTTATCAATAATTCGCCAGTACCATAAACCACATCCACTTCTTTTTGGAAAGAATACGGCTTCGAGCCACCTAAATATATTCTCGGCCCTCTCCCTTTGGTAAGTGGTATTGAAATGCCAGCATGTCCAGTAACTCGTTCGGTGACGATTTTCCTTTCAATAATCCTACATTTTGCGTACCCATATATCAGTTCGCCATGCGTGCTTATCTCCACATCTCTATATGGTCTGAGGTATCCGCTGTTTAAGAGCGCAAGTTCCCAGAGTCTGAATATTTCCTTCAATGTGTCGTAATTGTCATAAGGCTGCTTAACATTCTCTCTCATCAGAACCAGAATGACCTTCTCTTCACCGGGTGTAATTTCCCGATCCTCAAAAAGTTCATTTATGGCGAGTTTTAGAGCCTTCATAAGCACCAAGTCCATTGGGAAGCACATATTATGAAGAGTCAATATGTTTATCAAGGATTCCTGGAGCAGCGCGTCTTCTTCATCAGATGTCTGTTCCTCCTTGAATGTCATTCCGCCTATGCCACGAATGGTTTCCTTCAGTATTTCAAAATTCTGTTTTCTTTTTGAGAAATCTTCGTTGAATCTTGAAAGATACAAGTTGAGTGCATTGTGGCAATCGGTTGCTCCAGTTAAAAGCGGCAAATCACCGTCCGCAAACGTTATAGTGGTTGTGTCCGCCTCGTTGCTTCCCCAATAACACATCTCGTTTAGCGGAAAAGTCAAGCTGGGCAGGCTTAGATCTGCCGATTTTCTGTCTCTGTAATAGAGTAAATGTGTGTCTGTTCCAACAAGACATCCGCCCTCGAGTTCTCCGATGCCAACATTCCATATCAGAAGACGTATGGTTCCAAATCGAAAAGATCTGAGAAGCTTAAGTTGGTTGAGAAGTTTTTCTCTGCACCAGATATCAAGCATCACTATCGCTTCTTTTGACAATACAGGAATATCAGGATACCTGCTTGAGTAAACATCAGCAACCGAAGCATTTTCTGAATGCTGCTGTGACATGACAGAAACTGATGGTTGGGGTGTGAAGGGAGTTGTTACTTCTCCAACATTCCCGGTTTGCGACTGCGCATTTCCGCTCAATATGGAAAGGTAGTAGGCGAACTCCTCAATTGGTGGTCCGACCCCGATATGAATAACAGTGTTGTTGGAACCGACCTTGAAGATTATTCGATTTATTTGAAGCAGACTCTTCTCATGTATTATCTCACTTATTTCATGTAAAGAAATGACTACACTGGGTTTTAATATGTCCGCACTTGCGCTTCTGTCATAAATCAGAATGTATCGATCTGTGGCTATCAACAAATCGTCAAGCTGAGAGGTTATTCCAACCGCCCATGTTACAAGACAGATCGTCCCATATTCAAACCTCTTGACATTGCGTAGCTGCGAGATAATCCGGTCTCTGCATTTTGCATTGAGCATTACTGCAGCGCCGGGCGTCAATGCAGATATATCTGGATATTTATTCACATACGACACCCTGTTCGCGGGAGCGTTCAATCTCACAAGCCTTTCAGATAATTTGAATGATATTGCTTTTGAGACATTTGTGTTCGTGGCTGAAGTCATATCGCCAGTAACAACGATAGATGCATCCGTAACCGCAGAGCCACAATGCATGCAGAAGCTGTCGTCACCACCAACTGAACCGCCGCACGATTTACAATGCATAATTGTCGGGGGTGGATCAATCTCTTCTGCGATGATCTGGCTCCCACACGTGGTGCAATATTTATCATCTGGCGCTATCTGCTTCCCGCACTTATTGCAATTCATGAATTCCTCTTTATCACAGTTATTGATTCGTTTTCTCTTTTCTGTACAGCCATATCCATGTAATCCCAGCGGCTACAAAGGTAATGATTAAAGAGAACCAGACAAGAATACTCTTCACAGATAGCTTTTCAAACTCGATAAAATTAGCCCCGAATAGAGAGAGTATCAATGATACAGGTATTACAAAGAAAGAAAGAATGTTCATGAAATTGCCCACGAGCATCTGTCGGCGCACTTCCATGTAATTAGACAGCTCTTCACACTGGTTCTTTACTTCATCAAGCAGATTTTCCATTTCAAAAACAATTTTCCAGCGGTGCCATATTAGTTGACCGAGTTCATAGTTTGAACACTGGGTAAAAACGCACTTGTTTACAAACTCCAACAAATCTCTTCTTAATGCCAGATTTCTATTATATGCCTTTTTATCGATGCCGCTCAATTTTTCTGAATTTGAAAGCTCTCTGTTTATTCTCAGTAATATCATTCTTTGCATGACGGCTATAAGGAAGATATCGTAGTAGTATGTTCCAAAGTAGTTTGGCAGCACATGTTCGTTAAAGCTGTCACATGCGCTTGAAAATACAACGCCGCCTTCTTTTGAAAAACCATATATCGCATGCTTCCACATTGAAAAATGGTAGTTCCATCTGTCAAAACCGAATTCTTTGTCAGGGTCGTCATTCAGGATGGAATCTACGTTAGGCGGCCAGTATTGCCAGTATTTGACGAAATCAGTTTCGAGACGATTGTAAATATCCGCATCAATACAGGCATAAGAAAAACACAATACGCGATCATAATAAATGTCGTTCAAGTGACCGAACAATTCTACACCCTCTGTCGTTGAGCTTACATCGGACCAGCCAAGCGCGTCACGAAACTTGTCTAAAACAGAATCAAGCAATTCGGCCATCGAGAAACTTGCTCCACCGTCTGTTATTATGGATGTATTCTTGTTGTTCATCATTCTTAATGATGAATTTAAATTGAGCAGCTTGTCGAAGGTTGGATTCGTATCATTAATCGCTATCTCGAAAGTTAAAAACCCTATTCCAAGATATGAGATTGTGATAGAAGCAGTTCTGATCACAATTGGAATGGGATCAAAGAACTTGCTCGATACGGACAAGGTTGAGCCCTTAATAAGGTCTATAGCTCCCACGTCATATTTGAAATGGCAGATAATATCAGATGGATCATCGACATCAACAAGATGGCCTTTTAGAAGAAAATGGGGGTACCATATTCTTCGTAAGGGAGGGAGAAAATACTCGCTTCTCGCTTTCCAGTCCTCGTTATGAGGATCGTTCAATACTTCCGTGATACCAGATAGGGAAGATAATCTGTTGCGAAGCTTGCCGTATTCTTTTTTCTCGAAAAGAAACGGATAACAGAAGCGCGTAAAATGATTTTTGAGAGATGGGTATGATTGTTGTTCGCTCATTATAAACTCCTAGTGTATCATTGCACATCCGCGAGTGTATCTTTTACTGATTCCCTATATTCGGGATTGATTCGTATTTTGATGTTCGGCCAATCAGAATAGTCATACTCAAGAAGTTGCTCTCGCATTGGCTGATTACATGCTCTAGAGATATATCTTCTTTCGCCCTTTGTTCCCTTCTTTTCGGGGTAGATATCCGGGTATTGCGCCTTGAGACCGCTTTCGACCTCCAGAAGGGAGATAAAAGCATCGTCTTCCTGCAATGAAAATGACCTCATCATCAACAGATAAGTTCTGTGGCCGCCCAACGTTTTATTCAGAAGTATTTCAAGGGCGCCGCGCGTCCACGAAGCCACACGTTTATTTCTAATGGTGCGTGAGGCCACCAGCGCATACTCTTTAATCCATGTAAAATCGTCCAATGACGCAATCTCTTTTTGTTTTGTCCAATATCTGGACAGGTAATGATAATCATGTAAATCCATATCTTGTTTCATCGGTTCAGGAATACTCATGGGGTCAGTAATCCTGAAAAACGCCTTTTTTAATTTACCTTCAGTCCCAATATGCGCGGCCTCTTCAACAGCATTAGAAAATGACCGAAGATCTGCATATACATAAAGCCCCCACTTGGGATCGGTGTACAAAATAATGCCTGGGTCTTCATCGAGCATTTCCTTAAGAATCCTTTTAGCAGCGGAAATGTCAACGCTGGCTCCCGCAGCCAATCCGCAACCGTCCATCCAAGAAAAAGCCTTGAAAAGCTGTATCTGATTTATTGATTTAGCGATAAACCGCTCAATGTACGAGGGTTGGCTATCAGGCTGAATGTCTTTTTCAACAATGAAGAATCCGCCTTGTGCCGCCGGTTCAATTTTGTAACCGCCAATGTCTGATCCATGTGGATTGGGATAATCACTATGTAAAAAATCATCTGGTTGCAAGCGCCACCAGTCTCTCATGTAATTCTTGAGGCCGGACATCTTTCCTGGATAGGAAAGCAAATGCAGCTTGCTCGGGTCTTTGAAATCTGAAACAGCATAGAGACAGCGTAAGCCGGTGCGATCCATCAACTGCTGGCTCCACGTGTTAGAAACTTCAAATCCTTTTACATCGTATTGAACTACAGGGCTGGGAATATTTTGCCACGCAGAGGAAATCACCTTGGTCAAGGCATTCTTTATTGGAAGTAAATCAATGGTCATGCAGTCAATTGATTTCTCTATCCATCCATCAAGAATATCAGCCGCAGACCTTTTAGGCTCTTTTACTTCGGCAAGCATGTTTATATTGATACACGTGTTCAATGGTATTTGCCGAAAACCGAATGGATTCAGTTTCATTTCAATATAAGGTGACTTATCTAACTGTCCTTTTGGAAAACTGCATCCAAGCCACAAGAAGATATTCAGCGGGTTCGTGGTATCGATAACTGCGAAGGGTAGCTGCTTCTCTGATATCTCAAAACATAGGGCGTTCTTCAGCGGCTTGGGAACTACTGTAAATCCTTTCCTCTTTCCAACTGCTTCTACAATACCTTGAAGGTTTTCAATTTTTATATTTCTCACTACCGTATCAAGAGTCGCATCGGTAAAGATTCCCTTGGACACCGCAGTCTTTCGCATTTCATCAAACAATTCTCTTTCTTCCGCATCGAGGCTCATATCCATCCAAATATTTCTCAGATTGAGCCGGATTTCTTCCTCGTCGCTGTGCTTGATAAATAAAGGCATTCTACCGGGATCATCACACACATAGTGGTTTCCCTGCCCGTCAGAATAGGTAATATCGGTACAAATAAGCTCCATTACCCCATGTCTAACGGCGTCATAAACAATCTTGATATCTTCGCATTCACCAGATTTGATTTCTCCGCTGAAAGATTCCGAGCCGGTTTTGTTTTTAAGAGCGTCAGGTGATACGACGCGAAAATGAACATCATGTGCCTTTGAACTTCCAACATTTTTAAGCCTGAAGCTTACGATGACAGGTTGCCCAAGTCTTACCGGATTAGGCTCGACTGTCATCGAAGTTGTCATCAGCGGTCTTAAGGGGTCTTTGCTCAATGGGTCTTTGACTAAAAAACTCAGTCCAGAATAAACCGTTTCCTCAATTTCTATTGTGGTCGCTTCTGTCTCAGTGGGTTGCTCATCAGAATCTCCACCTGAATCGTCCGGCGCATATGAATAACTCACAAAACCATCTGGTAAAATAATCTGGCCTGTAGACTCAGAGAAGATTCTGAACGTCTGGGGGATGCTCTTTTTGTCGCAACTAAGGCTGTCGATTTCCCACAAAACCTCCTGCAATCCGGTCGATGATTCTTTTACTCCCGATGGCAAGGGAATACGAACCTTCACATTCTCGGCATAAAGCTCGCCCATATTTGTCGCTTTCAAAACCAATTCAATATCGTCCGTCTTACCCTTTTTGAGGTCAAAGATATTCTTTTTAATGTCACAAGAAACCGCGATCCGAGGTCTTCTCTTTTCAACCATTCCAAGCAATTCAAGGTGGCTTCGGAATTCTCTAACCAACTCAGGTCGAGAAGAATATCCGTCGATGGTACTGTCACTGACATCCCAGAATCTTTCAGAATCAATATACCTCATACCCATCTGGCCACCAGATGGTCTACTAAACACACCAATGCCGATTTTGTCGGAACCCGCTTCTTTGAAGGCGGCGAGATATGGATGAACACACATCATGTTTTCTGGTTTTCCGCTTGGATGTGTATAAGCGCCATCTATAAGAATCGTGTCCTGATCGGAACCAGCGGTGACCTTGCCGGAAAACATATTGGATTGAACACCTCGAAAATACGTTAATGAATACTCCGCCGCCCCATCAACCAATTTTACGCCCGTTGGGGATAAGAATTCATGCTTCCTCAAGAAATCGAATCCTTTGAAAACTGTAATGAGAGCATTTATACGTCGGGTGATGACTTCCTTATATTTGTCTTCGGGAATTGGCGCTCCATGCGCATCGCTGTTGCGTTCTTCGATAAGAAATTTCACGGCGTTCAGATATTCGTTGTTGCTTTTGTAGACAGCCGCCAGTTCCTTGAAATAGAGCTTATCCCCAAGGTTTTTGGAAAGCGTTTGAAGAACTGACGCCCATTTGCCCAAAGTCATCTCCATACCCGTGTCTTGAATCGCCTTGTTTATTGGGTCAATGCTTCCTTTCTCCTTGCGCGACGACTTGAGGTAACTGGCAAGCTCAACGGATGCAACAAAGCTCATGGCTATTTCAAATGCAATTCGTATGAATTCGTGGGCGCGATTTTCATTAGATGGATTCAAACACTTCTCGACCGCTCTCGCGATTGGTCCGGGAAACTCGGCGGCCACTGTCTCGAGGTAAGTTTTTGAATCATCCATTGGACACCTCTTAAATTTGAATTCTAATTATAACCCACAATAAGCCCGTGTTCTAACGACAACACCCTCGAATAATTACTCATGACATGCCCCCATATCTGACAACCAAATAATCGCTCCAATTCCTGTCGGGAGCATTGCTGACCAAACACGGCAGGAGTTGTTCAGTGTGAAGCCCATGAAAACGTCCGTTGGGAACGAGCCTATTCCACAGCTCGTGAACATCCTTTGCAAACCCTTTGAGCCAGGGGGATGTTATCCTTTCCATCAGTTCATCGTTCGCGCTTGGAACGATGTGAAGAGTGGTGACTATCTCAGCGTCCATCTCGCGGAAATGTTCCATCATTGATGCGAGCAGTTGAAGCCTCATAAGCTGGTCAAAAAGGTCATAGAAAAGCCAGTCGGGGTCAATGTCGCCAAGCCTGATCTGGCAAGCCTGATGAGCGAGATGGGGGCCATAGATTTCCAGACGGTCCTTCCTGCCTCCGCTTATTCTTAGACTCTTCCCCCAAGTGTAGTTTTCAGTGTATTTCCACTCCCCAAGCACGATCTGTATTTTACCATCGTCTCTCAAGAACCGGAATGAGAAGTCCGCGCTTGTGAAGTTCTGTCCTCGCGATCTGGCGGAATCACCAGCCGGAACACCCCCACGCAATTCATGGAGATAGTTCTTGTCGCCGATCCATTCAAAAACCAAAAAAGGTTTTTCGCCGTTGTGAATATCAGCATCGGAAGTAAATGGAAGCACTTCCTTTGCGGGATATCCAATACCCTTGAGCACATTAAGAAGAGCGTCAGGGTTGTCAATAAAAGGGAACCAAGCGTTCACACATGAACACTGCGAACAACAGAGATGGTTGCTTGGACGTCCATTTATGCCCTTGTGCCATGGGATATCCCGTTCCGAAAAGTAACGAATTGCGTTGTTCCTGATAATTGGGTGGATATTTTCATGTGAGTAATCATCGTGCAAACAAAAATCGCGTTCTTTCCGCTGGTATGTGCCTGGAACACATGCTTCCGGGCTGAATAGTCTTGGCTTCAAGGGTACCAAGCGTTTCTTTTCTCTGTCACGAAAAACCATTAAATCTCTCCTTGATCGACCTGCCCGGTGGCATGGTTCAAATCATTTTCGTCTTCGAGCGCGCAGCCACTCCAGTTGTCCGCATACTGGAGAAGCCGGGTCAGCCTCGTTTCCTTATGCGCCACGCCCTGATTTTCCGGGACGTATAAACCATCATGATATCGAATGGCTTGAGCCTCATCCTCGTTAAGCGGCACATGGGTGGATACAAGCATAAGGCTTCGAGTCGCAATATCCATGTACGCGAGATCTTTGTTTACCACGTATCGTATGCCGCGATTCTGAATCTGCCATTTATCAGTATTTGGAATGTAATACGGCTTGCCCGCAAGCCCGACTTTTCCCACATCATGAAATAGACCGGCGATGACACAACTTTCATCGGATATGTCGGGTGAGAGTAACATCTTTATCTTTAGCAGAATTCGCGTTACATTCACGGAATGCTCAAGAAGGCCACCGCTTCGTGACAGGTGAAAGCGGGTTGAAGCAGGAGCTTCAAGCCATGAGGTTTCCTTTCTCAGGAACTCGTCGAACTCGAACACAGACTCTTTTCTCTCGTTTATTAAAGCAAGCAGGTCACTGTAATCCATTCAATTCTCCTATGCCGTCGCGCATTATTCCTTTGGTCTGTCTATCATACCATGCGCCACGATCAGCGCGGCAAGCTGCTCGCCGTCTATGAGTTCTATTCTGATTCCATCACGTTCACAGATCTCAGACGCATAGCCTATAGTCTCTTCGGAATATGAGCCGGAAGTTACAATCCATCCGAGATCGGCGGATTCAGCCTGCATGCCATTGATGAGTTGATCCACAACCCATTTCCCGACCGGAGGCACCGGCTGATAGTGTTTAGCCTGAACGGCAAGAACAAATTTGAATGTATCAGCAATAGAGAACGTCCCTATCACATCGGCACCCTTATCAAGATTTCTGGGTACTATCCTAACATCCCTCGCGCCAAGCCTCGTCAGAACATGGGCCACGAGTTCTTCAAAGCCACGGTCGCTTATTTTTCCTTCTCTTATTTCCTTAAGAACCCGTTCCACCATTCCCTGTTGAAGGTCTTGCTCAAATGTAGTCGCCTTTCCCTTTTCACAGGTTTTCAGCACCTCTTCAATCTCGCCTATCAGGTCGTCAGCGGCGGCGCATGTATTCTGGATATTCATTCTCAATCTCAGCGCGAGATTCACATATTTTCTTGGTATCGGTTTCTTTGCGTTAAGCCATTCAACCGGTCGCCTGAACGCAGTGTCGTCCTTCACTCTATTGGGATCATGGTACGCTTTACCTTTCACTCTCGCCACATAGAATTCAGGGCCGTGTGGAACGACCACAAGATCGCCTTCTCCCATCTCTCTGATGAACTTCCAGATATTCCCTGACGCGCCTCCTGATCTTCGGAATGTCTTGTCCTCGGCGTAGTAGTATTTGTGCATGAAACCGCGAAAATCCTCCCACGAGAGGCTCTCGTCAATCAATTCCGATGCATCGCTCCATCCGATGATGATTTCGTTCGTTTCGATTGCTTCAGGTACTCGGTCTATGCCACTTGGCGCGACTCGAAGAACAAACGCTTTCCGGTCCCTTTCAGGCATCGCAATTTTTCTCCTTCGAAAAAGACTGATACTGCTGAAGCTTAAGTTTTAGCGTGTTCAAGGATATGCCGAGAACCTTCGCGGTCCTCGTCTTGTTTCCGCCAAGCGCGTTAAAAATGCTCAAAACATACCCCATTTCATGCTCGGCGAGCGGTTTGATTCTATCTACGTCGATTTCGGGCAAAGGCCCCATCATGGAATGACTGAGTATCTTATCAAAGTTCCACTCCCCCAGAACGATGGCTCTTAACAAAACTCCCTCCAGTTCTCTCACATTCCCCGGCCATGAATATTTCTTCAATGATTCAATCTGGCTCTTTTTCAGTCTCGGTATTTCTTTATTTCGTTCCAATGAAAGGCGGTAAAGAATATCCTCTGCAATGGGGCTGACATCCTCCGGGCGATCCCTCAAGGCGGGTATTTTCAAGGTGATTTCGTTAATCCGGTAATAAAGGTCTTCCCTGAATCGTCCTTTTTTCACTTCCATCATAATGTCTTTGTTGGTCGCGGATATCACGCGAACATTTACCTTGATTTCCTCCGACCCTCCCACGCGCATGAAAGAACCTTCCTGAAGAACCCTCAAGAGCCTGGGCTGCAACTGAAGCGGCATTTCGGCAACCTCGTCAAGGAAGAGAGTTCCGCCGGCCGCCATCTCAAAAACACCGGGCCGTTTCTCTAACGCTCCGGTAAACGCCCCTTTTTCATGTCCGAAGAGCTTTGTCTCCAAGAGGTTCTCATCGAGATTCGCGCAACTGATCGCAAAGAAAGGGCCTTCTTTTCGCGGGCTGCACTCGTGAATGAGTCTGGCGACGGTTTCTTTGCCAGTTCCAGTCTCACCGATGATCAGAACACGGCAATACGGGTCGTCCCCGACCTTTCCTATCATCCGCTTCAATTCCTTAATCAAGCTGCTCTTGCCAGAGAGACTCCTCGATCCGTAACGACGATGCCTTGACGCAGCCGCTCTGTCCGAGTCGGAAATCAACTCCGGGTTGGCTATCTTCCCGATGATGTTTGGAACAGCGTCATAGTCAAGAAACTTGAAATACCTCTGGATGCTCGAATGAATCAGATCGGCGTAGAATTCAAATCTTTCTCCCTCTTTCTTATCCATAAGATCGGAGAGTGCGGATGAAACCGGATCGGTTATCTGATTTTTTTTGATAACGAGACCTATAAGGCTCTTACTGTCATGTTGAATAAAATCCGCATACTTTCGGATTTCATCTTGGAATTGCTCAAGATATGGTCCCGTGAAATACCATTTGATATGCCACCCCTTGCCTTGAAGCCTTCTGAGTTCATTGAACACGTCCACCGGTTCGCAGTAGATTCCAGGACCGATGATGTGGAGTTCCTTGTCTCTCCGGTTCTTTATCTGACTGAGAGACCATTCAACTTTACCCGCGCTTGTAATATGGATTTCCGCATCAGGGCGCACACGAAACAGCGCCGCCGCCGCGGTAATGCTTTCCATACTGTTGCAGGCGATGAGAATCACTTTTAACCCCGCTCATCTGTATTGGCAGAATTCTATAAGAAAAAGGCTTCTTTATTCAATGTCTCACGCTTTATGTGACTCACGGGGCGAGGCGGGAAAACGGCTCAAAGGGTATGTTTCTTGCAACTGTGAACAGGCATGTAAACAGCAGAAGGGCCTTCAGCAAAGCAGGATGGAACAGCACCGTTGGATTCAATCTTTTTCCAACGGTGGAAAGACCATACGACAAATACCACCCGATCAGGAATGGGATCAGAATGAACAAAAGCAGATTGTAATCAATAGAGGCCGATATGCGTAAATGCAGCAACTCATGAAATGCTCTTGTTGCCCCACAACCCGGACAATACAGGCCGGATATTTCATGCAACAGACAAGGCGGGTAAAAACCTCCCGGATGAGGCTCATGAAAATATAGGCAAACAATCACAAGAAGAATTGCAGGAGAACTGAAAAGAAAAACTGTTCTGTCCCTCATTGTTCATTACACTCACGGCTGTTCCGGGAACCCCATGCAAATGCAAGGCGCGTCATTTCAGACCGAGTTGTGTCTTGCTCTCCATTTTGCCGCCCTGAAACATAAGTTGAACGTTTGCCCCAAGGTCTCCTTCACCATCGCAGCCGTACATGACGGTGTACAGCTCCGTGCCCTTGTCGCCGGACTCGGATTCAAGGGTACACTCTCCTCCGATGATCTCCACGACCTGCTCGTAAGTCATCCCGTTCTGAAGCTTGTCGAATTCGGCTTTCGATATTTTCGCTTCGCTGTTTGTTGGAGATGTATTCGAGCAGCCTGTGAACGCGGGAATCAGTAAAACCGCCAGCAACAAAAGAATCCATCTTTTCATAATTGCCTCCCTGAAGTTTATTTGCCTAATTTTATGACCAGCATTCATCAATGAATTTCCGAAGTCCTGTTTTGTCGAGCATGAAGTGCGAATATATTTTCTTGTTTTGAACCGTGATACATTCCTGTCCCATCATTCCTTTCTCCATAGCTGGCTTCTGTCCCTTTGTTACATTTAGAGCCAGATTGTCAGGGTCGGATGTGACTACTGTGATGTTTCCCGCCTGGATGGTGCGCCGTGCTTTGGAGATGTTCCCCATCGTCACGAGGATAGGGATGATAACGGGACAGAAACAACAACACCCCGCAAGCATGAACCAGAACATATTGCCGACTTTCACAAACACAATTTCATCGCCGACGCTGAAAGCACGGTAAATCACCGGGAAGAGAAATGCCTCAAGAAAACTGTTCCATGAGTATAATGTGCGCTCTGCCTTTATCGCCGTGTTGTTCATTTCCGTCTCCTTTGTTTGGCCGGGTTCCGATCCATTCCGCCCGGGGCTATTTTGCCTTCTGAATATATTTCTTGCCGTCCCATACAACCTGCCATGGGTCCTGCTTGCCCGTGTCCTGATTAAATTCCCGTCCGAAGATATCAAGAAAGCCTTTTGTTGTTGACGGGCCGAATTTAAGGAGTTCTCCCCAGAATTCACCGATCAGCACAAAGTCCTCGTCGCTCTTCTTGTAAATGAGGATCATTGTTGATTCAGGATCGGGAAGCAGAATCACGACTTCCAAAGCTTTGTCACCGTTCAGGTCTATGTTGTATCCGACCGGTTCATCCACGATTTCAATGTACTCTTCTATTGTTATCTGCCTGTCTGGTTCAAAGTCACGCACCTTTTCATTAAGTTTGTCCTTTATGAATGAGGGAAATTCACTGAAGGGCATTTTCTTGAGACTCTTCAACAGGATTCCCTTTGATTTTGAAGGCTTCGCTTTCCCTGCTGACATAGAAACCGCGCCTTGGATGAAAACTAAAACCATAACAACAGAAATGACCAGCAATTTACCTTTCATGGCTGAGTGCCTCCTCGTTATTGCGATCTTATTACATACCGCTCTTGTGTTTAAGCAGCCGATAGCGTTATTTCCGTGGATAAACGCTGTCAGCGTAGTTTTATATTGCGAAATGGGTCTCAACCAACTCTGCTACTTCGCGCAAGAACTCTCTTTTCTTTTCATCAAAAACAACTCGGTTGATTCCTGATGTGATTTCATCATGGCGATGACCGGTTGTCTCTTCCCTTCGGATGATATCGGCAATGTCGACATCAAGAGCTTCAATCAATTGAAAAAACGACTGAAGAGTGGGAACTCGTTCTCCACGCTCAATCTGGCCGATATATGTCGGGGAAAGCCCGGCCTTTTCAGCGAGGCATTCCTGAGTTATGTTGCAAGCTTTCCTAGCGGCCTTGATCCTTTTTCCAATCCATTTGAAGTCTTTCATGCCGATTCTAGTATGCAAAATCCATGCCAGACATCCAAAAGCGATTATTGCTGGCATTTTTGGTTCATTTCACAAAGATCAACAAGGCAGACTATTAGAAACCGACTGTCAGAAGCTGACAGTTTATTTGTGCCAATATCGAAAATAGAGTTTTAATGAGGGGTGATGGGTTGATCAGAAAAGACGTTATGCCTTTTTCCCGCAGATCACACACTTGCCTGCGTGAGCGCTACAGACCATTGCGTAATTCTTTGCCGGCCACTTCTCACAGACACAACACTTTTCATGTCTATTCCCGAAGCCGCATTTGTCACAAATAGCTCCAGGAGATTTCGCGGGCCATTTTCCACATATCACACACTTGTCCTTCTTTGACCCGAACCCATGATCGTTACATGTAAGGGCTTTATATGCCATAAGGCACCATCCGCTCGTAATGAGATTTCAGAAAATTATATCATTAGCTATAGTCAATGTGTTTGCTCAATGAATATCTATTTCCACTGCCTCAACGATTCGGGCCATGGCGATGCAATCATCTTCGTTGTAGTCGATGACTTTTGCAACCTTTTTCTGGTCTCCCGTTTCAAGGTATTCCCAATATAAAACCATCGATTCCATCGCACCCACATCTTTGTGACGCCAGTTAAATCCAAGCGCGGGAGCCACGGATTTTATCGAATACGTAGGCACCGGAAGATACACCTGTGATTTTATGACTTCTTTTAAATCCACGCACGATGCGATAAGGGACTCGATTCTCTGGGCAATTTCAGGATGACGTTTTGCCGCTTCCCTCATTTCTCCGATCTCAAAATCGGTCCAATGAAACAAACAGCAGCCCTCCGGATTTCCTATGTATTCAAAGAATTCTTTGAAAATCCGAGGCTCGTCTTCCATGCCTCTTCCGAGAAAGGAATAGAACATATTCTGCTCGCCGTCCCATGCCCCGATCAGATAAATGTGCGCAGGTTCAGTCGGGTGCATTTCATCGGATGTCTCGAAGTCGAAGTAGATATTGCGACGGCCATGAGGCACCTTTATCTTTGACCCAGGAATCATAACCATCCCGTTCTTTTGATAAGCCATCGCATAGTAATACAAGTCCGTGCCGGGCCGTTCTCCAAGTTTGTCGATAAGTATTTCTCTGGGAATGGTATAGATATCCCTGATACTTTCGACACCCAGCTTTTCTCTTAATGACTTGCGTCCGGCGGGCCCGATGTCTGGCAACAGCGTTAAATCCTTGCGTTCTCGGAGCAGCCGATTTCCATAAACTCTCCACGGCGCATCGGTTTTGTCCAGACCCTTTGGCTCGGGTTTTTCAACGTCGTTTCTGATATTACGAAACTTATCCAGCATTTCATCTATTTTCGAATTTACATCAGAAAACAGGATGTCTTCTTCACTGTCACGCAGGACGACCGTGAATATTTCCGGCGTGTATCCCTGAATCCGACCGAGTATTCTGTTATAAACCGCAGCCTGGAGAACCTGGTATTCCTTCAGGCTCCCAGACCTTTTTATCTCCACGACTCTGTAATGGAAATTTCCCAGGTCGGATGAGACGCTGTTGTCGCGGACAAGAACGTCGGCCTTGCCATAGATACCTTCGGAAAGAAGCCATAATTGGGGTGCGTGAATTGCGGGAATTCCCTCCATCATGGCCTGAATGGAGTTTTTCATAGCCTGAACACCGTACTCAGGTTCAATCTTACGAAAGCCGGGACAATGCTCGGCGACCCATGCGTTTTCGTATTCCACGCCGCGTCTCATTTTGATTTCGTCATACCTGCTTACTTCATCCACAGCCTGATCTTTCGGCGCATGGAATTCACACCAGACCTTGAACGGATCGTGAAGAAGGTCATAGATCATTGACGGTCTGAACATGGAATTGCGGTCCGGCTCCTTGCCGCCGGTGGCTCTCTCAATAAAAGTGTTGATATCGGTCAATTTGCCCTCCAATCATCAATATCCCAACGACTTATTCCTCTACAGGTGCAAGGTTCGGCTTCAGAATCGTTACCTGATCTGTAGTCGTGATTTTCCCTTCTTTGATAAGCCTTATCGGATCAAACAGGAGCAGGTAATTGGGAATGCGGCCGCGCACGACGTTAAGAACGCGCCAGATAGCGTAGGATTCACCTTGATATTCCGCAGTCTTCAACTCATTTCTGCTTATGGGAAAATCGAGTTTGTATTTCCCCCGGGTAGCTTTTACTTCCACCCGCATGATTCGCCATTCTCCAGTGCCGTTGTCCTGGAAAAGACCGAGAATGTCGTATCCGGCGCTTGTCGACCATTCGGCCATGTATATCAGGGATCGCAGGATAGTCCAGTGTTTTTCCTCAGTCCATGCAGCAGGTTCGATATTTTCAAAATAGCCCCATTTAGCTTGCCATTCCATATCCTCGGTTTTCTTTCCGAAATCGTAATACTGCTTTAATTTTTCAAGACATTCACTGGCTTTATCCGGATCGGCTTCCGATAATGATTTCCATCTCAACCTTTGAATTTCAAGAACGAAGCTCTCTCCGCATTCCCCGACCACTCTGTTTCTGAAATTCGCGGCTATAAAGTCTTCCTCGCCGACTGCGTTCCTCCTCTGTTTTTGGGGAAACGGTCTACTTGAATCGGTTTTATGGGGCGCGGTGGTCTCTTGTGTTTCATCTTCTTGCGATTTTTGAAACACGACCGATATCGGGGACGTATTCACCTTGTCTTCGGCGATCAGTCCGCTTACGTATTCGGTGTATTTTTTCACAATTTTCATAGAACGACTTTGTTGTTGAGTACGATGTTGCTCGATATCCAATCGAACCTTTTCAATAAAATCAAATTTCAAGCCGATTCCTTCAGAGGGTACCGTGGGCCAATTGCAGAAAAGCGAATCAACTGAAACTTGCGCGACATGATACCTATTGAGAAACTCCTCCAAACGCTCACGTATTTCATCCAGTGGTTCCGAATCGTTAATCATTTCCTCCAGGCCAAATTCATCCAGGGCATCGAGCAGATCACTCACGGGAAGAGCCACCGAGCTTTTACAGAGCGCGATCACCCATGGGATAAACACATTCAAGACCGCTTTGTTGGCCTCACTGTTGCTGGTTCCGTGTTGCTTTTCCGGATTCAAGCGGTTCCATAGAGATTGTTCTTCCATTGAAAGCGTCATGTATCCGACGTCATCAGGCATGGATACGCTATATTCCGACAGCCATAAATCAATCGGTTTGAGCAGTTCTTTATCAGATGGTTGCCACCAGTATTGGAGTTCTTCGAGGAGTCTCAAGCTGTTGTATGATTCGAATATCTCTTCCCAGTTTATTCCCGGCGATTCGATTCCCTCTTTGTCGGCGACTATGAGCAGCAATTTTTGTTTGCGAAGCTCTTTCATCGCGTTGAAGCGGTGAATATTAGAAGGTATCTTTTTTATGCCTAGGTCTTCGGAAATCGAGTAAAGGGGAACATGCATTCGATTCTGAATAAATTCCAACAATGAATGCGAATTTATAGACAAAGACCGCGATAGTATAGCATGAAGCTCGGCCCTCTCTTTTTCATCAAGCTGACATTCCGGACACCGTCGTGATATTGAACTTAGAATATCCTGTTCAAGTTTGCGAACCTGGCTATCTCTTTCCGCAACAAATTTATCATCCAGTTCTTCTATTTCACGGACCTGATCGCGTGTTACTTCGCATTGGTTGGAAAGATACGAATAAACCGACTCTATGCCGTCGTTATATTGTGTCAGGAGCATTTCAACAGCAATGGTTTGCGCCTCGGCTCCGAGCGCCACGGCAAGCGGACGCGCAAGTATCCGAAGCGGAACTTGGTTGTCCCCACTGAGCGCTGACGCCCGGATAAAAAGCCTTCTCTCTCTTCGGGACTGGGATTCATGTTCGAGTACTACGGGGAATTCCGGTGGGATTTCCTGCGGAGGCGTTCCTCCAATCGAAATTCTCAGCGTCGGAACAACTTCCACTTTCAAGTTTCTGAACATTTCCCAGCGCCGATTATACGTTTCCTCACCGACTTTCAAGCGCTGCGCTTCCGGGATGAATGCGGCAAACGCCCTGAAAGCAAAAAGCGGAGCGCGTAACTTGCCGAGTACGTGTTCTATCTCTTCTTCAATATCTTCATGCCCTTCGAATGCGTTATCTTTACCATCGTCATATCGGATGTCCGCATTGCTCAACAGGTTGATTCCAAGCAGACGGGCAAATCCCTGACTCGTATCGTCGAAAGCGGCCATCTGTAGGAATCTTCTGAAAATCGGATTCTGCGCCCCGGTGTCGTCATAATAAACGCCAAAAATATCGGAACATAACTCCGGGCCGGTTTCATGGTCGTTAATGGTGATAATTCCCGCTTCGCGTATTTTGTTAAGCCAATCCTTCTTTGATTCCTTCACCTCTGATATCTGATCACCGCTTGGTCGTTCTTTGCCGAGCAATACCTGCTGGATTCTTGAGACTACAAACTGATAAAGCGTCAGAAAACCGGGCCCGGGCGGCGGCTCTTTTCCTATTCGTTTACAAAGCATGGAATACAGTTCCACAAAAGCGGGCAATTGGTCCGGGGCAGCATCCTCGAGAATGGGCATTCCCGCAGCGTGAGCTAGAGCCTCGCTGATTTGTCTCGCCGTCACTGAACGAAGATAATGTGCGCTCTGTCTGTCGTGTGTTTTGGACGCGATGTCCTGTCTGGTAAACCAGATGGTGGAGGCGTTTGGAATTGCCTGATCGCGGAATTCGGATTCAACCCATGGGAATCGTTGTAACTGTGAATAAATGAAGGATGGTATTTCCGTGTATGAATTGCCGGGCGAAAGAATTTCAGCGCGGGTGCATTTTCTGATTGTTTGTAACGCCGCCTGCAAACCTTCAATTGTCATTGCCCGCTTGTGTTCATCTGTTGTCAGTTCGTAAAAATGTGGCATCGCCGTGGACAGAGTCAGACGGCAGTTTTCCAACGAATACGAAGACCAGGGGATTTCTTTTTTTGCACGCTCGCAGTGTTCTTTCCATTCATCGGCATCAATGAAATAATGCGGATTCTCTATCGCCGAACCGGCGTCGCTCCAGCGTCCTCCCGTATGATGGATAATTTCAAGTCTTATGCCGTCCCATGCTCCCAATAAAAGATACACATATCGGCGGAAGCGCATTCGCTCCAATTCGATGTCGATGTCATCCGAATCGGAAGTATCAACGTACTGGTCAAAGTACGTGTTCAACAGCTTAATGAACCATGGCGATTCATTTCCGTCCGTCAGAAAAACCTGAGACGTTCCTTCATACGCAGGGCGAATCTTTTCACCCGAATCGCTCAGTTTTCCGGCTAAAATCACATTGTTGCCTTGTTCCCACATATCTCCAACGGGAATGAATGATTTTGAAAGAAAGTAGTAGAGCCGCCAATCCGAGTCGGTACGTTCCTTCAGATACCACGGTCTGAAATCATATTTTCGGCTTTGCACTTTGCCTCTCAAGCGCCGTCTTTCTATGAGCCGAATTGTTGCCTCCAGAAATTCACAATGCTGGCCGTCGCTCAGATTCTGAACGACATCAGGCGTACCGAGCGTTGATTCCGCTATTCGTGTGAATATTTCTTCTGGTTTGAATGGGCGCAGACCGAGCTGTTCCCTGAGAATCGTCCTCATCCGGTCTGTGTCCACCTGTGATACGGATGATAGAACTTCATCCTTCAGAACGTGAACATGGCAGAATGCGGGCAGATCGAGCTTCCCGACCGACTCTTCCATTTCCTCAACGGCCAGATCGTCGTCACCGGCTTCCGCCTGAGATGGCGTATAAAAAACAAGCGGCGCGTCGAAACTCGCTTTTACTGGCTTTCCTTTTTCTGGGTATTGCGGAAGCGGTTGATTATTTTCTTCACCGCGACATGGCAGAACCGGTGCTCTTTTCACTCGAATCCGCTCGACCGCCATCCGCAAGGATTCAGGATCATTATCCGCCAGCCGTGACAGAAGAACGATTAATGCTCCCGCTTCATCCGGAGTAAAATTGAAACCCGAGGGAATGTTTTCAAAAGCGAATGCAAGCGTTTCAAGCGTAATTATATTGCCTGTGAAAAACCCTTCTATATCGGAGAGCGCATTGAGCAGAGCAAGGCTTTGATCTGTCAGACCATCCGGGAAACTTTCGGACTCCGCATGTTGGCCGATTTTCTTAAAAAGGCAATCCGCAACTTGGGCCGCCAGAGGATCGGTAACTGGAGCGCGCCGCAGTTTATTTATCGGTAAAAAAGCGTTCTTGAGATCACGCACAAGTCCTTCATCCGAGAGACGCTTAAGGACTTCACGGATAAACCAGGCCGATAATGCCCCCTGTCTCGACAGCACTTCCAATGTGGGAGACGGCTGTTTTTCCAACTCCGATAGTCGTTCTTTGATAACATCCGTCAGCCTTGGCATCAGAATATCTGGAAGAAAAACATCTGAAAAACGTTCTCGCAGACGAGGTACAACCTCGCAGACAAGATGACCGGCAAGGCTCTCAAGCAACTTCTTGTTGCGTTCTATATTACTCAGAGCTTCGCAGTTAAAATATTCCCTATTGGGACTGAGCATGAAATAACTGTGTATGAAAAACGGGAAACCGTGATTCTCCCTTATCGCCGGATAGAATGTGTAGAAAACACGATCAGCGGAACCGGCTGGACAGGGATGCTTCGCCGCATCCAATAAAAATGCGATTTGTGCTTTTTGTGTTTTCTGGGCAATGTCTGGAATGGGAAATGGGAATACGAGAAATTCCCACTTGTCCTGACCCGGGGTCTTGCGGACAATTCTCATGTCGCCCTGACGCTCGAGAGCAAAAGAAAAACTCTTTTCCGGCGCGGTCACATTTCTACAATGGACTTCACATAGTGTATCCAGAAAAAGAATTTCTTTCTCGCCAAGAGAAGCGAGTCGATCCCATATAAACGCTCGGTCCACGTTGCCGGAAAGGTTGTTTTCGTTACGCTCAAGAACAAGAATCGTGTCGTAATCAGCCTTTTGCAACTCAGTTATGATATCCGCGACGTTTTCAGGCAGTTCATCGATTTCAAACCAAAAACCGATCTTCAACATTGGAATCTTGCTCTTATGACGGTTGATGTAATCGAGGCATCTGTCTTTGTCCGGGGACGCATTTTCTTGAACGAAATGATCGCATATTGCTTTGTAAGTGTGGTGTCCTTCGTATCGGACCTGATAACCACCGGATATCAACCAGAGCCGATTGCATATCTGGTAGATCGAGCGAAACCCGATACCCTTGTTGCCGATGTATTCGCCGCTCTTCTTTGTCGATTCACCCAATCTGCTTATGCTTTCAATGCTGCTGATATCCTGGCGGTCCCCCGGGTCCGGAATATGGCTGAAGGGGGTTCCCGTATTGGCGACGATCAAGCAATTATCCGCCAGCGCGAAAAACACCTTGCCCCTTCCGGGGGGATAACGATCCGGATTGCGTGATGAGGCCTTCTGATATGCGTCGGCCCCATTTTGCATCAGTTCGAACGCAAATCGACCGGCATAGTCCTGTGACGTGTTTTCATCAGCATTGCCGAGGTCGGTCAAATCCTTGAGTGCCTGCATTCCGGATGTGTAATGAGCGACTTTTTCCCGACTCTGTTCGTCAATGTACTTCTTTAATTCGGAATTACTCATCGATACGCCCCTTGCTTGCCATAACCTTTACATTCGCATAAGCATTTTATGGAATCGGTCCCGGCCCCATATCAATGATACATTCACGCTTGCCGAATTGCACTATTCCGCCTGGTTGGTGAATGTCCGTTGGTTTGAAAAGCCCGCTGGTCGTACCGAGGCCACCGGACAAAAAGAAAAATGAAACTTCGACTGAATCGTCGGCCAGAAAAGACACTTTCGGGAACAGGAATTCCGGCGTGTTCTTGAATTCTGTGAAACCGTATTTCTCCGATTTTATCGCATCATAAACCTCGCTCTTTTCCAATACGATCCCTTTGATGTGCCAATCGGAACAGCCGTGCCAGAAAGCGCCGATGTCTTCCAGTTCACGCAGAAAGATGGATTTCTGGAAATACGACTTCGGCGTATGGTCGTGGATGATGTATGAGGCTATTTCGATATCGAGACCGTCCGGCATTGCCTCAGGTTCGAAAACCGGATTTCTGGAGTCGTCGGTCCAATCCGGCAAATCCATATCCGCAGGCATCACAACCGGCCTGAAGTTCCCACCCATTCCGTCGTAAAAGTAATACCCGTCAATTCGGAAACCGTCTTTCAATCGAAGCAAAACGAACTTTCCGAGAAGGGACTTTGCTGCACTACCTCCCCAGATGACAAGCCCTTTCTCAGTCTGTCGATATTGATATTCACCATGAGTTCCAACGGCACCGGTTTCTGCGACTCCCATTTCGTTCGAGGTGTGTGCGATCTCACATCCTGGATTTGGCATTACGGTGTTTTTAATACTGTTTATCCCACCAACCAACCTTCTCACGTAAGTTTTACTGATGGTTTCGAACGCCACTCCCTGTTCAGCGGCCAGAGCCACCGCCACGCAGTGTTTGCAAAAACCGTCATTTTCAAATGAAGGACACAAACAGCGGAACTTGGGGGTGTCCCATCCAGTGATTGTTACGGAATATTTCTTTTCGCCAAGTACCGAGGCCTTTACTGCATCAGCACCCGAAAATTCCAGTGCCAGAACTCTGCCATCATCAAGATATTGCTTCCCTCGTTCCTGCTTTTTAATTCCACCCAGATCAAGGAGAACGCCTGTTTTTATGCGTAATTTCTTGTTTTTTGGTCGTTTTTTGCCGGTTCCCATGTCCATCTATCCCGTAATCTTGCATTACATCCGATTCTATTTTACTCTTAACCTGTGACAAAAAACCCTGACTGGGCAAATTTCCGGCCTCGTTGCAAAAAAAACGAAATGATGAACGGCATTCATAGATTGAAAAAACAATGTGGGGTAGGTTGGTAAAGAAACCAGCGATCAACTGGATATTTCATACTGCTATTGTGATCACCAGGGGATTCTGATATGGCCCAATATTCTCAGGTGCAAACTCGGAGAGCCCTCTCCGCTGAGCATGAAGGGGCGTTCCGAAAAGGGAGTGCCCCTTTTGTTTTTAGCCTGCATTGGCGAGGAATGCGGGGTAGGCTGATGTGACTGAAGGTTCGATATTAAAGCTGAATTATTTCTAGTTTGTGGTTGTCCGGTCTGTTGAAAATAATATTTCATGTGGTGCATAACCATGCACTGATTGTGATGGAATGGACTTTGTGATGTGCATCAATGTGCATTGTTATCTAATTCACGCAAATTTTCTTATTTTGCTGGCAATAGAGTGATTCAAAAAAGCGTATATTCAAGCCAATAATTAAGTTGTTTAGTCGCATATCAATGAATATCCAGATGGCATAGATTTTGACAATACAATATTGTTTTTTCAATATTTGAGGTGTGTTATGATCAATAATTCCGCAACATACAATAAATCGAGCAGGCTAAAAAAGATTAGATTGCGAAAGGCTTCGTCTTTAAAGGCGATGTCTTTAGCCGTCAGCGCGATAGCGTTGATAATGGGTTTGTTTTTCAACGCGACAGCGGCTAGCGGCGC
>ERZ795059.1426-NODE-1426-length-26780-cov-7.646960_pt1 | contig 26780 bp, 14 predicted proteins | sample MGYA00375143_ERZ795059 | MGnify/ENA primary metagenome ERZ795059 (study PRJEB30188, sample SAMN05720168) | activated sludge metagenome | isolation source: Anaerobic digester | place: USA | collected 2015-01-07 ... | reverse complement strand
CGGTGTTGGTGCAGGTGGTGCAAACCATGGTTTGCACCACCTGCACCAACACCGAACCAACATGTTGTTGTTGTATCCGAACGTGTTGCATAGAATCCAGTATCTTCTGATGTTTTTGTGATCTTGATATTACCTGTAACATCTTCTGAACCAATCAATGGAATATATGCATCCCATCTGGATGATACAATCTGACCATCACCATCTGGCAATGTTGCAAGACCATGTTGTGAACCTGTCACTATCATATCCCATACTGGTGCGGTCAATTGTCTTTTTCCTTCTGCTAATATATTAAAACGCCAACCGTCATATTGTGTTGTGATCTTAACATAGATATCGATAGTGTATGAGTTTGTGCCATTTGTATATACAGCAACGAAATCGTTAGGATTGATACCCGTTCCAGTAAATATCCATTTGAATATACCAGATTCAAAGTGATAGTCTGTACCTGAACGCATTTAATCGCTAAGATACCCACACATTTTTCATATGATGCCCATGTTTTCTGTACAAGGAATGTTGCTTCATGATCATTAAATCTATTGGAGATAGTAGTTGTTGCAATTTTGTGCCATGGATATGATGCAAAATCTGAAGATTCATCAAGAACAAAACCGAACCTGGATGTGTAATCTGTATAGTTGTCTTCGGTAAGAAAACTACGCCATTTACAAATTGAATCAGACCAATCTGCGTATGTGTGCTGAACACGATACTGCGGAGGTCTATTTTTTTCATATGCACTTGGTATAAAGAACTGAGCTTGATATTTGCCTGTGTTATCCCAATCAAAGTTCAGGATATAACCATCACCTGCGGGTTTTCCTGATGTCATCGTTGATGTCGCCAATATCATTTGAAAAATTCCTAGACCGTTTAGATGTATTTAAATTAACAATAAATCCTTACATAGGACTTTCACCATATGATCACGACGAGTCGAAGATAAATGAATATCAAAAGATTATTCAAACGGGTTCCGGTGGTATCAATGATACAACTGCATTTCTTACATTTATAACTATATTACCGTATATAATTAAAGCATTGAACAATCCTGAAATAAAAGAGATATGGGAAACTGAAGAAGTTAAAATCAGTGATAATCCTGATTTGAAGAAATATTATTATAAAAGACCACTGGATAACATTAAACGTGTTTATATGTGTGAACATACACATATAGATCGTGAAATAGAACATCACACAGATAAATGGTTCGTAAGAGGCCATGAAGTCCATAAGAAGAATGGTACAACATACTTCAGAAGAGGATACTACAAAGGTCCTGCACGACTCGATGATAGAATCATTGAACCTCGGAAGAGGATACTAAATACCGTTTGTGATGATGTCAAGAAAGATCTTGATGATTTCTATAACTTATTGAAATAATATATTACCCGGGGTTTATCCCCGGGTATTCTTTTTTGTTCACGAAATGATAATTTAATACGAAAGGAGCTGTTGTATATGTCAACAGTATTACAACCAGATCGAACCATCACATGTAATGGAGTTAAAGTAAATCAATACTTATTGACATTACATAATCCATTTCATATCGATATGCCAACTGCTCAAATGAATAAAGTGATTGGTGTAACGATTCACAATACCGATTGGATTTCCGTCATCCAAGGTAGCACACCCGCAGAACAATACACACGTGCAACGGTTAATGGAAACATGAATGATGTTCGTGTACATTATTATGTTGATGATAAATGTGCATGGCAAAATTTACCATTGAACCGTGCGGGTTGGCATGCTGCTGATGGTAAGGGTGATGGTAACAGAAAAACAATTGCAATCGAATGTATAATGTCACCAAATTACAATGGTATTGATCAAGCATCCGAATTGAATGCAGCTCGATTAGCAGCATACTTACTCCATGAATATAATCTGGATATCAATCATTTGTATACACATACACATTGGTTGAATGTCAAAGATGGTAAACGTGGTGATGTTGATTTTTTGAATACTGATCATAACTACTATAAAGATTGTCCTTTCTATATCTTACCACATTGGAATGATTTCAAAGAGAAAGTTCAAGATTATTTAAATGAATTGAACAATGGTAATGAAATTGAACATTCTGATGAATTGGTATATTTGAAGAAAGGAACTCCGATATTCCCGAACGCAGGTGCCAATACCAGAATGAGTGGTATCATTAAAACATCATGCAAATATACAATCGTTGAAAGACGTTCTGCGTATGGTGTTAATTGGGGTAGATTAAAATCAAATAAAGGATGGGTTAAATTGAAATGAATAATGTGCGGGGGATATCCCCCGCACATATATTTTATACACTACTATATCCGAATTTACGATTCATCCATGTGTTTACACCAGCCATTATTGAATCACCGATGTTATCAACCGTATGACGTAATGCGGATGATGTTAATGCCAGTTTTGATACCAAACGTACTGCGGGATTAACACGATATTTATCACATCCACACATCTGTGCGATATAATCAAACATTGTGTTATTATTTAAGAATGTAGATATCTCATTCATTGGTGATGTCATCAATACATGTTGCAAATCTGCAACTGTTATCTGGACATCAACCGCCAATGGATAACCATTGATAGAAACATCGGTTGAACCGGGATTCTTAGTAATCGATAATGATGTTATCATTCCTAAACGTGTTCCCCATAAACCAGGAACGTTTGCTTGGATGATTGGTGGGAATGCATATGCGGATGCGTTGTTTTTTGATAAACGCGGTAAGGCCATACCCATAATATAGAACAATGGAACCAGTATATTTATCAAATATGAATATGCATCTCCAGCATGTGACACAAGATGCACTGTGAATGATACTGATTGTTGTGCTGATGCGGATTGGAATATTTGTGGATATATTGTATGATCACCAGTAAATGATTTTGTAAATCCACCAACGATTGATGCTGTGAAACGACCAATACCACCACCTAAGGTTGAGATGACTTGTTGGGCTGCATTTGTTCCCTTCTGGGCAAGATTGATGATTATATCATCTGCTTTTGTAGTAGAAGCATTTGTGAGAAATGCGATCTCATTACCGAACTGAGTACCTTGATTCATTATACCAAACAATTGTGAATCACCGATGTTATTCGTATATGTTTCATTGAATGAATTTGGATCAACCATTACGGAAATATATTGTGATGTTGTACCAGATGAATTTTCTCTTTCGGTTACGACGCCTTGACCTGTTGTTGGTGTAATAAAACGATAATTACTCCATACGTCATCACCCTCTTCGGAAACATTTGCATCCATTCCAATCGGTTGCAACTCATCACCAATACGAACGGGTGCTTTCTGTAATCCCAACATGATAACTGCGGTATTGATCATCATTTTAACATTATTAATGTATGTAAACCAATCCGCTTCGAATGTGTAGAATGGCTGTTGTACAGATAATGATGTTAACAATGATGCGGTTATACCTGCGGCACCACCAAGAACTGATCTCTCTATATTATCTATGATACTTCGTGTTTGGCCTGTGATATTGGCAACTTGTTCGGATCCATTTTCAATATCGGTTAATCCCAAGGCTCCCGCGGTACTGAGTTCAAAATCCTCATTATCGTCACCAATTTGTATGCTGAAGGAGTCAAATGCGGTTTCCTGTTCAACAACACTTGCCATTGACATCGTGGGCACTTCAGTTGAATCTCCTCCATAAATGGGATAATCATGTAATGCTTTTAAATAGTTTTTCGCTTGGTTTAAGATTCCCCAGAATGATCCAACACCACCAGTGAAACGTGCACGTCCTACAAAGAAATTACATACTGGAGCATCCAATAATATCTTCGATAAATAGTAATCTCCAACCGGTCCATAGTGGTCACTATCGTATGCTGATAATAAACGCATGTCACACATGTTTGTTAACTGTGGAGGTGCACCCAACAGACGTGGTGAATACAATTGCAACAACGGATTTGGTTGATTTGGAATCGATGCATTGGTTGCGAATGATTGTTTAATGCCTGCTGTTGGTATCCAATAAGTTGTGGTTGTGTTTCCCGTGATCTGATTGGTTAATGCTTGTTGTGCTTCTTGTGTAACTTGTTCTTGTGTCTTAACCGTGGAAATTTCATCCAAATATTTTTTCTCTGCATTTTGATATGCTTTATACAGAATCGTGGTGTCATCATTACCACCGACCATACGTGCGAATGTTGTTGGACTGTATTCTTTTAAATCCTCAATCATACGCAAACGAACCAACGTTTCTGGATCTTCCAATCGATCAATCAAATTTTGAATTGGTTGATTTTGTAATGCGCCTTCGTAACCTTGACCGGTTACCATTCGAGCACGCAATTCTTCTTCCATTACATTTGTTATATATTGATCTCGATTTTCTAATTCAGTGGTTCGGTCGATCAAATAATCACGACCACTGATACGATTCAACGCTGCGATTCTATCTTCGCTGGTTGCATCTGCATAATCGTTTAAAGCCATAATTAAAACCTCTCTTTCATTAGAAGATTACATTTGGGTTTTTGGAACATTATTATATTTCATATTTATATCATTATTTCGGTAACAGTGTGGTACTGTTCATTATTTACAGAAAGGAAGTATGTTACATGAGTAAAATCCAAACATTCAAAGACGATGAAATGTATATCAAGAATTCCGATATTGATGCCATACAACATCGTCCATCCATGTACATCAGTCAGGTCGGTCTTGGAGGTGCAGGTCAAATATGCCGAGAGTTAATTGATAATTCACGTGATGAATGTACCAAGAAAGATTCACCTGGCGATGAGATATGGATTGAGATTACTGATAAACATCTGATGGTCAGAGACAATGGTAGAGGCATTCCAACAGACATCATTCAGAAAGTATATGAAACCAATCAGGCTGGTTCTAGTATGCTTCGTGCAGGTGGTGAAACCGTTGGTGAAAATGGATCTGGTACTGCGTTGGCAACCGCATTCGGTGGTAAACTCATAGTCACATCCATCAGACCAAATGAGAAAAAGAAACTGACTCTTGAATATCATGATGGTAAATTAATTGATAAGAAACTTGAAAAGTATACTGGAAATGATCATGGTCTTATCAATTATTGGGAACCATCTAAGTTCTATCTGGGAACTGATAAAATCCCAGTTGATGATATTGCATCATGGTTGAAAGATTTCGATTATACCATTAATGGTGAATACAAAGTCAATTATAAAATAAAGAATAAAGAATACAAGGTTGAACACAAACCTCTCAAGAAATATGTTCAGCTTCATTGTATGGACGTAAATGCATTTTCAACATTCCCAATGGAGTTTAGTTGCAAGGGTAAACTCGATGAAGAATTCATGAGTAAAACATATCACAGAAACTTCTCATTGGATGCAGTGTTGATATATGCACATCCGGATTATACAGATGAACTCATATGCCAGAGTTGGATGAACAAGATCAATACCATTCAGCATGGTTCACATCTCAATGGTGTCCTTAAAGGATACCAGATGTTCATCACAGAGAAATGTATCAAACGTAACAAGAAACTTGAAGATGAAGATCTGAGAAAGGATATTCTGAATCATCTTCATATCGTAGTAAATGCAAGATGTAATCTTGCGCACATGTTCTCTGGTCAGACTAAATACAACTGTATATCTCCTACATTGGAGAAAGCAATAATTGATGCAACATATGAATCATTGAATAAAAACATCTCAAAAGAATTGGTTGATCAGTTTGTGGACATGGTTATTGGTAACCATCGTGCACGTGTCGCAGGTGAGCAATCTCGTAATATCAATAAAGCCATCAAGGAAGACAAGAAATGGATCCAGCCAAAGAACTTTATTCCGTGTTCAAATGTAAAATGCGAATTCCCGAAAGAACTGTATATCGTTGAGGGTAACTCTGCGGGTGGTGGATTACGTGCTGCACGTGATGCTCGTTTCCAGGCAATATTCCAAGCACGTGGTAAAACATTATCTACATGGAATAAATCAATTGAAGAAATTCTTAAGTCTCAGATATGGAGAGATCTTATAAAGACACTCGGATGTGGTGTTGGTCCAACAAAGAATCTCAAAAAACTCAAGTATGATAAAATCATCATTGCAACTGATGCAGATATTGATGGATTCCAGATTCGTGTTCTGGATGTATCATTGTTTGTTCAAGAGTTCCCCGAGCTTATTCAGGAAGGAAAAGTGTATATTGCAGAACCACCGCTGTATCGTCTTGAACATGATAAGAAACATTTCTATGTGGCAACCCAGAATGAATACATTGATAAGTGTATTGAATCAATTGGTGATATCCAGATTACATTCCCAGAAAGACCAAACCACAAAATATCCGCATCAACATTTGTTCATGCAACATTTGATTATTTAACAGCATTACGTGATGTGTCCATCACATGCAATGTCAGCAGTCAGTTGTTAGAATATGTTGCATGGGGTATTGCAAACAATGGTGGTAGTGTTGATACATTTATCAAGAACATTGACAAATGGTTGAAATCAATGTCGAACATATATAAAGAATTATGGTTCGACAAAAATACCAATCAGATCAATGCAGTTATCGATTATCACGACCAGTTGGTTGTACTTGATAAATATCTGGAAACATCATTGGATTATATAATCAAAACAATCATGACATATGGTTTATTGATAAATTATAAATCCAAAAAGATGAATAAGGATGTCACAAACACATTGTCAACTTTCTATGTTGATATGGAGAAATATTATCCAACAATCAAGAATCGTTACAAAGGTCTGGGTTCATCACCAGCAATCATTTCCAAGGAAGTTATCATGGATCCAAAGACCAGAAGAATCATTCGTCTGACAATGAACGATGCATTGATTATGCAACAGATGGCGATACTGTTGGCAAAAGACAAGGAATCTTTGAGTGCACGTAAAGATCTCATATCAGGATTCCATTTCACAAAGAATGATATCGACAATTAATATTGAAAGGATGGATGGATTATGTTTAATTACAATATCAATACAGAGGTCAATGAATCTGAATTCGATGATCTTCGTTGTATAGATGAAATAACTGACAAAGAACAGTTATTGGAGTTTATCGGTGTGCCTGTTATACTCAACAGGCACAAACACGATTTTGAAACTTTCATGAGACGTCTCGTTGATATTGCAGGAATGTGTTGGAGTAATCCTGATGGTGAAGGTGATGTTTTGGAACACACTCGTATTGATTTCAAAGCAGATGTTGATGATGCTGTCACATACAGTTTACCATTGAATGCATTCATGTTCTTCCTCGTGTTTATCAATCCAATAATAAACTATGTTAATGACATCGAGTTGGAAGATTTCATATTTGAACCACCTCTTATTGAAAAAGAAACAAAAATGCTCATCAATAAGGTTCGTCATGTTCTCCAGCAGTTTGGTCATCCAATGCCAGAAATATATGAAACAACTGCAAGGAATATTCTTCTGTATATGTCCGAATTGAATCGTATATTCGGACAAGCATGCATCCAGATATTTACAACAGAGAATCTGTTTCTGGATCATTATCGTGAATCCGCATTGATTCGTGATATCAATAATACTCATTATCCGAAGAACATGCAGACTGCAGAAATCATTGAAGAAAATAGTAGACGTTATGGTTTACTTCGTGAAGAAATGATCAAACGCAATAATCCATTATTCATTGATGATACATATACAAAGATTCTTAAACCAAAACAGGTTGAAGAATTGTATATTCATCTCGGGTTGACACCCGATGGCAGAAACATTGTCAACATTGTAATGGATGGTAATGGATTCAATGATGGTTATAAAGACCCAGAAGCAATTTATGCAGCGGCAATCATGGCACGTGTTCCAGATCTGTTAAATACTGAGTACATGGGCGTCGTTGGTTACTTTGCTCGTAATCTGTGGATTCTCACATATGGTACAATATCACCAAAGGTCACAGACTGTGGTTCAAAGAACCCAATTCCAATCGTTGTTGATGAAGCTGCTCTCAAGATGTTCGACGGTCGTTATTACTATACAGAGAAACATGGTACTCGTCTCAGAATGTTACACAGTACCGATAAACATTTACTTGGTAAACAGCTGTGGTTCCGTTCACCATGCACATGTAATCTCAATAATGATGTTTGTCATGTTTGTTATGGTAATGCGGCATTACGTGTTAAGGATTTCAATGGTGGATTCATTTGCACAACCCAGTTCATGACAGGACCAATCAACCAGAATGTTTTATCTGCAAAACATATCCTGAAGGCAAACACAGAGCTTATTGTATTCACTCAGAATCTTGAAGAATATTTCGACATTGACTCTGGTCAGCTCACAGTCAAAGAAGATGTTAAGAAATTTGATATCTTTATCAGAGAAGATTACATGGATGACATTACAGAGAAATTTGAAATGTTCATTGGTAAAAACATGGAACCAATCACAATTACCAATTATGCAAACATCAACATCAGTAAGAATGCGATATCAAAAGCAAAACTTGTTACCATTGATGATGTTAACTATTACAGAGTCAATTCGTCCAAGGTTGATGATGATCTTTGTACTCTTACTCCAATCAATAAAATGATGACTGAGAAGTATCTGAAGATGATGCATCTGTTGGACAATAACATCGTTAAGTATGATAATGTATCTGATGTTGTCACAGAGCTTTATCATCTGATGGAAGGAACGATTCCATTATTATCAACCCATGGAGAAATCATCATTTCATGTTTACTCCGTAATCGTGACAATGTGATGAAACGTCCAAACTGGTTGAATTACGATGAACCATATCAGATGGTACGTGTTAAAACCGCATTATCAAATACAGATTCATTCACAGAAGCAGTTGCATCAGAACAGACCAACCATCATCTCAGACATGCAGTATTTGATAAACGTAACCAGATCAACAAAATTGGTGCACGTAGTTTCATTGACTTCCTGTTTGGATATACCAGAAAAGACATGTCTGATGTGGAGATTGCAGAATCAATGCGCGAACATGGTTGGTTATTATAATCGGAGGTGCATCACATGTATAATTATCAGCCAAAGAATTATCCATCAGGTCGTCTCTCAGGAATGGTTAAACCAAAATATCTGATAATCAAAGGTCTTCTTGGAGATGACTACGAGACATCACATGGGGTCGATATATTTATCGACCTCAATACTTTCATTGGTTCAATGTTATCATCAAGAAATTATCTTGGAGCATTACCTTTTAATGAAAATGCAATTGCTGATATCGTGTCATCATTCGTCCAGATTGCATTGCATTGGAAGAACTTTTCTCGTCAGTGGAATGATGTTAAAATATACTTGATCATGAATGACTACGAGACAACCGATTGTTGTGAACATCAACAGCTGAAGTCATACTTACATCCGTATCGTGATAAGATAAATGGTGGACGTTACGACAGTTTCCGTTATTATCTCACAGAAGCAATTAATCTCACACAGAAAGTATTCAGATTCATACCGAATTTGTATCTGATAAAATGCAAAGATTTCGATTCACTTGTATTTCCATCGGTTATCAAAGGATATGATTTGAATAACAGAAAACGTATAATCGTTACGGGAAATAATCTGTTCACTGGATATATGTTTGAATCCAATTGTCGTGTCATCTTTTCCAAGTGTCGCCATACAGGAATATCCCAGGTGTATGATCCAATCATGATAACCAAATCCATTTCTCAAATAGATGATGATGTTATGGATGTATTTGTGAAAAACAAAGTGTTCTATAATTTGTTGAATTGTATCGTTGGTGATTTCGATCGTGGTATTCTTGGAATGAATGGTATTGGAACCACACGTATTGCAACAGAGATAATTCGTGGATATGAAAAAGGAGACATTCCTCAGAACCCAAAGAGTTGCGAATCATTGTTAAGTGTCGTTGATGAAATGTATCATTCATACATCAGACAGGTTTATCCATTGATTGATTTGAAAACCCATGGTGATATGGTTAAACAATCATCAATAGAAACAATCAAGTCTGAACAGATGATTGATAATATTGACATTGATGGTTTGAGAGAATTCTCAATCGATGGTATAAACTTATTGGAATTATTATAATATAAATACCCCCGGATATCCGGGGGTATTCTTTTTTGCTAGAATATCAATATTCCATATATATATTATTAATATGAATAAGAAGAAAGAAATAACTTCTTATTCAATACATTTAAATCTTTTTACTGGCGCAAGTAGCCTAGTCAGCTAGCCTGCAAATTATGTATGCAGGTCCAGGAGGTATTATTATGAGAATCCACATGTATAATATGAACGCACTGAATGTGTTCATCTCACGTATGACAACAGAGATTGAAACATCGTTCACAAGTTTCAATGTATCAACGCCGCAGGTCAAGTTCATGAAAGAATCCACAGTCATTGAGTATAAGATATCAAATGTAGATGGACTGGAATCCATCTCATTCGATATTGATAATGGAGATTTCGGACTGTGGGTAATTCTCACACAGGACGCTAACTCCAAGGTTACGTTCAAACGCATAGAAGATTTCGATGAGAAACTTGACAAGATCAAAAACAATAACATGCTTAAGATGCAGCTTGAATGCATCAAGTGTGGGGTTAAAAACTGGATCGAATAAAAGAAAGCTCCCCATCGCGGGGAGCTTCTTTTTTTGTTGTTTTTTAGAAATCGAAATCATCATCATTGGAGGTACCACTGTCTCCCGAGGATTCACCATCAGAAGAATTAGTTGTATCAGATCCAGTATCATCAGATGTTGATGTTGGTGTTGACATTGGTTTCGGATTATCAGGTTTTGTTGTTGTGGATTTAGAAGTTTTCTTTTTTGTATCGTTGGCTTCTTCCATTGCACGTGAATCGTAATGGTCGATCTGTGCTTTAAGATTGTTCATCTTGATATTGTACTTTTCAAGATTTTTCTTATAGTTAGATTCGATCTTACGTTTACGATCACTTTCAGGAATTCTTAAATAATCCTCATATGCTTGTTTGGTAGCTTCATACATTGCAGAAACTTCTTCAAACTTTTCAACCTTTCTATCATATGAACGCATCAACACAGCATTGAAGAATGATATAGGATTAAGTTGTTTAGCACTTCTGAAGATCTTTGGTAATACCTGGAGTCCACGGATTACAAGATTTGCCGCACCAACAATGACAGTATCAACGCCACCTTCGGTATAGATTCCATCAACATCATGGAATGTTGCATATTCGTTATATGTAGCACGAAGATATTCATCAACCTTTTTATCCAGATCATCGTTGAATGCTTTGATGAACCAACTCATGTCTTCACGACGTGAACGTTTATCAGGTTTATACACAAGACCCTTATCAGTTGCTTCTGTTGATGCATATATTCTCGCAAGCTCACCAACAAGAACACGATATCCGACAGTGAACAATGCAGTGAATGTGGAGTTACGTTCGTCAGGTTTGTTCAGATATGCCATGACCATCTGGGGGAAGATTGGTCTATGGAGTGACAAGAACATGGTCTTTATTTCCTTGGCATCGTTTGCAGGGAACTTTTTCAATGTTGTAAGATTGGCAATCTGTTTGTCGATCTCTTTATACATTGGAACCTTTCTGATGTCACCTTTGCATTTGAATTCGTCACTACTCTTGTTAGAATATATTTCACCCAGAACTTTAATGATATTCTGCATATCATCAATTTCCTGTTGTGATGGTTTACGTTTAAACATATTTTATTCCCTCCTTATCCAAGTAATTTAAAGATGTCTCTGGTCTTGGAGCCAGCGGTTGACAACTCTGCAAGCTGTTTGTTTACAGATGCAAGTGAATGAACCTCATAATCGTCATGGTTATCAGGAAGAAGAATCTTGATTGATTCTGCATCTGTGTCGATAACAACCATTGCGATCAAGAAAAGTTCCTTACACAGTTTGGTTGCAGTAGAACCATTCAACAGATCGATACCGGTTTTTGCTTTAACATTGACTACATCGTTTGATGATATTACCAATGTTGAATTTGGGATAACACCAAAGTCGAAGTCATCTTCAATCTGTGATTTAACAACACTCCATGTGATGTTCTTACCCTTAATGGCAGCCTTTGTTGGAGCATCTCCTGTCATGTGTGCAAGTTCATACAGACGGCGATACCATTTACGTTTTGGATCACGGCTATCAACAGCAGTCTGTTTCTTCTGTTTAACCTTGAAGACGATGTCACGGAAGAACTTAAGTTCACCTGCACGCCACTTTGCCTTACGTGCAATCTTGTTCATTTCCTTCAAAGGATATTCTGCAACATCCGGAAGTGTATCTGCATCAATGATACGATTGTATGTTTTAACCGCAACAACATAATTGATTGCCTCGGACAATGCACCGTTTTTATCCTGAACATGGAACTGGACATTCATCATGAGAGGTTTCATTGTATTGAGTTTCTTGATCTTTGATTCATCAAGCATCTCAGGTGCTTTAACAGAATACTTGAACTTGAGGTCATGCTGCCAATCTTTCTCATGCTGTTTTCTTTTATGAATATCTTCTACAACCTGATGTTTGAACTTCTTCCGTTCAAGTTCATCACGCTTATCAGCACGAGCTTCATCGCGAGAATCCTTGCTCTTCTGATAGTTGAACTTGTCAACTGCAAGTTTATACTCCTTGTCGGCATCATCGATTTCCTTTTTAAGTTTTCTCAAGCTTTCCATTTCGTTTGCACGATTTTTACTTTCTTTCAATGCTGCTTTGGCGTCATCGATCTGATCCTTAAATTCCTTCAATTCTGCTTCGGTCTTGCTACGTTGTTCAGCTTCATCAGCACGGTTGGCTTCACGATCTGCTCTGGCGGATGCATTGACAGCTGCATTTTTAGCGTCACTCAGGTCGTCTTTAAGATCCTTGATATGTTTTGAAGCGTTTTCAAGTTTCTTGGTGAGTCTTTCGATCTCATAATCTTTAGCATCTTGCTCCTGGAAGTAATGATCAAACTCAGACAGAGGTCTCTTATTGTAGTATTCAACAATAACCTTTCCATCACGGTCCTCGATACTCATCATGTCGAATTCCAATGAATCACCATTTTCCATAACAACTTCATTATGCACAGCATCATGAGCATAATCCATGTCAGTATACTCAACATATCTGTTGGTATCAGATTGGAACTTCGCAAATGGTGTTTTGTTACGAACCAATGATTCATCAACGATTGGATTCAGACTGAGTGCACTCTGAAGATATGATGCATAAACCTGTTCCAACAGTGATGATGTTGCGGTTGCATAATCCAACTGGACGGATGATGAAATGAATACAGGGAACTCAAACAAGTTTCCTTTGGCTGCTGCTATAATAGATTTACCGGTCGAACGATATGGTTCACTGGCAGCATATATACCTTTACCAACCTTTAAAGATTGATCGTATGCTTGACCAGCAACATCGTATGCTCTATTAGCAGTATCTTTAATAGCCATTTAAATCAACTCTCTTTCTGTAAATATTATTAAAATATAATGGGGAGAAATTCTCCCCATTAATCAAGACGCATTACTTTGCGTAATGCTTTAGGTACTTTATCCATGTATTCGATAGTAACTTCATAGCGTGGTGTTGATGAATAATACTTGTTGGTGTGTGATTCGATTATCAATCTATCATCTTCAAGTATTCCAACCTTACCACGTTTTTCATTATGGGTCATCATATCAAACACGGCTTTGTCAAAGTTATCAACATCACCGATATTTCCCCATGGTCTTATATATCCGTGTTCAGCAAGGAACTTCTGACTCTTGGTCAAGCTTGATGGAATTGGCATAAAAATGTCAACTTTGATTTTGCATGGTGTTGTTATAAACAATCCATTCAATGTTGGACGAACAACATCATTGAAGAATTTCGCATTCTTTGCCGCCCCAGGTACATATACACGATATCCAGACAAACGAGGACGATGTGATGGCACAGGAATTGTCGGTATTGTAAATGATACAGATTTCCATTTTATTCGTTTATATACACCAATAAAACTTAATACTGTATTTTTTACCGTTGTTGATAATTCATCGATTTCTGTTATTATACTCATACTTCACCCTTAGTTTGCATAGATTCTGTAATATATCAGAATCTCCCAATCGGATTGGATTGGCAATGAATTGAATGTATAATATGTGATCAGTTTGATGCGCTGTGCTTCATCAGTGATTTCCTTGTCAGAAATATTGTATGCAGCAACATCGACATATTCAACAAACTTGTCTGTTGAATATTGATATGCATGTTCTGGTGCTGGACCATATAATGCATTGACTTCGATGTTGGAAGAATCGGATAATGCGGTAACTAATGATTCATAATCCAAACGTTCACTATCGGGAGAATCGATAATGCTCATCATTGTTTGTAAGAATGCAACAATATGAGTTTCACTTATGTCACCCAGAGTTGTTGTAAGAATTGTATTGATTTCAGTTGCTAACAGACGAACCTTTTCATCTGTTTCTTCTGTTGTTTCTGATGTTGCACTGAAGATGAGTTTGATCAACTTCTGTACATGTGTTTTATACAGAGTCTCAACAATACTTATTACGCCGGGAATTGTATCAAATGCAACCAGACCAAGTTCATTGATCTGTGCCGTTCCAGTATTACCATCATGATTGAAATATGCAACACAATCGTTTTCATCCAATGATAAATGACACTGTACATATGTTTCAATACGATTTGTTTTACCCTGACCATTTGATGCGTTTGGTCCAAGATCATTCTGTGTAACCGGATCTACATAATCCCAACGTTCACCGTCTTTCCACCATGAATGATAGATATGTGGAGTTTCATCAAATTTCTTGATGTAGTATGCTTTCACATTACCAGTCGATGATGCTGATGGTCTGTAGATTCCAAGATATCTATTGGATTCTTGGGGTGATAATGCATTGAGATCTGTGGTTTCTCTGAATGGGATTGCATTACGCAATTTCATAAATGAGTAATTTGTATTCTTTGCGGTGATTGCATCTTCTGCGGCACCACCATTACCAATCATGAATCCCTGGATGAAATGTGTATCTGCAATGTTCTGCACCATTCGAGTGTATTTATCAACAGCTACACCAATTCCCATTTGGTCATCATTATTCAAATCGGGAATAATGATTGTTGAATCTTGACCCATATCATCTGCGTCACTACCAGGACCATGATATGAATCCAGATACAGACCAAACATTTTCATCAGTATCCACTGGTAACCGGAGATGGAGATAACGTTCTTACTCTTTTCATGGAGAACAGTTTCACCAGTGTTTTTATTTCTGCGATAAATGCTGATTTCTCCCATGAGTCCATGTGTATCATGGACTTCCATGGAATCCTCAAACAATATCGCGTTGTCGTTGTTGTTCATTTATATACCTCCTTAATCGATAATTGAGCCATCTATGTGGTACCATCCCGTCCATCGATCACCGTTGGATTTATATCGCATGTATACAATACCTTTCTTTTCCATAGAATATAATTTCTGAATATAGTATGAATCAGGTATTACGACAACATGTTCAACACGGAATACGCCTAAACCATTGGTTGGTCGATTTTCTATTGAATCTGTGACATCTGCAGGAGCATAATAATTACCAACAGTCAGATTATTTAAATCGAAACCGTTTTTCAATTTTTTGATTTCATAATCGGCTTCAAGTGTCAGTTTACCATCTTTATCAAATGCCAAACCTGCACCAATGTTGATTGCAATACCACCCTGTTGTGCCACAGTAACATTACCATTACTGTCAGCACTCATGGCTTTTGCAACATATGTGTTTGTTAATCCCTTGGATGTATCAATAGGAGATATAAGTTTTCCATCTGGATCAAACATCAAAGAATCATTTTTCAAACCGACAAGTTTCTGACGATATACAGATGATGAATCACCAACATCTGAAGCTTTGATTCTGATGATCAATGCATTTGGTGTGGAAGTATCTTCAGTACCATCAGAGGACCATGTTTGGTTACCACTGATACCAAGACCCAGACCATACTTTGTATTGACGTATGCAGACAATGGCACAAACTTTCCAGTTGGTGTTGCAGTCTTTATCAAGTTTACAACCGGATGAAGATTGCTCATCATATCAATATCATGATATGTTTCGGTATTGACATTCAACGACAACTTTGGTGCTGTTGTATCTTCGGTAAATGTAAATGATGGATCCACATTCAACATCAGATTTCCATTTTCTGGATCTGTTGTATCGGTTATCAAACCTTTACCAACTTTGATTTGCAAACGGTTTTGTTCATTGATTTCAATGGTCTTATCATCGACACGAACACACACTTTACCGCTGTTATCAAATATTGCTTCTTCTTCGTGTTCAGAATATGCTCCACGAATCTCTAAACCAGCACCAACGTTAACCATCAATCCACCGGATGTTGGTAATGATTCCATTACCTCATTAGACAATGTATCAGTAGAATTGATGTACATTTCGTCTTTATCCAGTTTACCAAACATCTTATGGTCGATTTTGGTTGCCGCATCGACGATACGTAAACCCGACATATTTATCAAATACTTACGGGATTCGTATGGTTCGGATGCTGCACGCATGCTATAACGGCTCCATTGTTTTACAACCTTAAACGTGTTCACTCCTACGTATGAAGGTACATCTTTTTCATATGTTGGATAAGTATATGGCAATGCCGCATTCCAGTTTACCGCATATTGTGAATACCCATCAGGACCGCTTAAATGTGAACATATGGCATACGGTATAAGGCACAATGACATATCAGTCATTACAGTAAGACCACCAGATGAGTTTTGTGAGTTACTCATTACATTGGTAACGCCACCAGGAAGAACCGCAACACGTTTCATACGGTTTGGTTCAACCAGACTATCGCCTGATGAGTCAACAATACGTGCGGATTTACCATCTTCACGATATTCACCCCAGTTTTCAGCAATTGCCAAACCGGAAATGTCGATTGGTTCATTGATGACACCATTTGCATTGAAGTGACCTTTACGGGTTTTTACATCAATTACATCACTGAATTTATCAGAATGGAATTGTTCATCATATGTTTTAAACTGAAGACTATTACCAATCAATGGACGTATTGAATTAAATTCAATAATGTATGGTAAATCTGGATTTGTGCGGTTTGGTGCGGATAATACTCGACCAATACACATACCACGTTTCATCAGCTTGAACTCGGTGCCTTCAGGCTCCTGATATTGTGCGTGGATGAAACATGTATCATCCTTGATGAATATTTGTAATCCTTCTGCAGTGGATGTATTATTAATACTGATGTATGAGTCACCACCGAGATCAACCGGTTTCGGGTATCCTGAACCTGCATCATATGGGCTCCTATAACGAAGGATTGGTTTGGTAGGATATAATTTACCATCGGCAGGAATCGCAGGTTTTAACGTAGCATCAAATGGTTCACAATATAACAAATCTACTGCGGAAGCAGGACCTTCAAATTTACCACCAGCAATTGCGGTTACAGTAAATTTGATTTTCAACTGTGGATCATCTATATCGATGATATCACCAACACGATAACGATCGCCTGAATGTGGGTATGTTGGATGGTCATCATTACGTAAAATTTCGATGTACTCTTTTTCTGAATTCAATGTATACAAAGGTCCATCAGATGTACGATAATCTTTGAAGTTACAAACGATAGTATCGTTTTTATGAATTCCTGATGGTTTTGATTCGGTATGATTCAAATAAAAATCGTTACCAAGTTCATTGCCATCAACATAAATTGTACATGTTGGATGTGATTCTTTAGTTTCGGGATCTCTTGCATATGGTGATAACAAACCACCTTCATAGTTGACTTTTCCCGTTTCAGTTGTACCATCAACTTCACCGTATATTCCATCATAGAAATGGAGTACACCACCGATCATGGATTTGTCAATTTTCAAACCATTTTCTGCATATTCACCATCACGCTTAACATACAATGCATCTTCTTCAGATGATATCTTTACGCGCAGTTCACCGGTTTTCATATCTGGATGATCAACGTCGTCAATCATGTTTTTGTATATCAATGAATCATCCGTCATTCCGATACCGTTTATTGGTAATGCATTGTATATCAATGATTCACCACCCTGGTCCAACACAATACAACCAATGTACGGACGTGTATCGAGGGTGTCCCATGTTTCTACATAGAATGGTGCATATAAATCATCCATGTTATGTGCAGCCAAACATACATCCAAACCACTTTTATCATTGAATAATTTGATCCGTTTGTAACCAAATACTTTGGTCAGTTCATCAATAACCCATGATTTTATATCATTGAATGAAACATTGTCAACATTCTCCAGACCAACATCTGATGAATCCAATACAACTATACCACTTCTACCATTGACCGAGTTAACATTTCTTGCAAGTTTATTATTGATTGCTGCCCATATACGTTCAAGGGTTTCATTCAAAGACGTTCCAGATTGATCATCATTAACTGATACGGTGTTCGTATTAGGATAAATGTCTTCATTTACAACACTATCACCGACGATCGTTTCTCTTGAAAGTTGAACTTTATCATCCATATTATCACTCCTTTATATTGTTATATACCGGCAGAGAACGCTGTGGTAATGTACGTTCGACCGAGTATTACCAGTTGGTTGACTATATAATTTATCAGGAAGGACAGTGATTTCTATGGCAGAATCATATGAGTTCAACAATTATTCGGATGATTCTCAGAGTAAATTATACATCATGAATAAATTGATGCCACGTGTATTCAAAAATATACCATTAAACCAATTGAATCTTGGTGAGTTCTCTATTATAAATGAATACATGTCGCAGGGATTAGAAAACATTGCGTTTACATCATCTTTTTATTTCAATGAAAGTTTCATCACCAAGGCAGTATTACCAGATTCGATTTATGCCGAAGCAGCAATATTTAATCTTGGATATTCATATGCAACACCAAGTGCATGTAACATGTTATTGGAATTGAACATTGAAGATATTTACAAGAATGCAAAGTTAAATTCAGAGACAGGTTTATATGAATTCATTCTTGATAAGGATACTATTATAAATCTGATGGATAATGGTAATGAGTATTCATTGGATTATGATATTTTAATCCAGTATCGTAATATCCAAACATCTGAAAGCACCGCACCAATTCCCGCATGGAACTGTCAATACACAAACATGGATGAATTGAATGTGGTTGCAACAAACAAAGACCGATATATCACATATCGTGTCACATCGAAATGGTTATGTTTATTCATCCAAGTCAATGAATACAAACGTACCAAATATTTGGTAATCAACAATACATCGAATGGTATTGCAAATGTTGATAAGGTTATAACATGTACAGGACACATATGTGGATTTGACATTAAATATGTTGACACTGAGGGAAATTCACAATGGATTCCACATGACCACATTTTACCAATTCATGCAAATGTTAAAGATAATGATCCATATATTCATTATATAATGGACAACCCACAAACAATTCGTTTCATGTTCCAGCTTGATGGTAGCAAACGTTTTATTCCATCAATGGGTTCATCATACGAAATATACGTATACACATGCCATGGCGAAGCAGCAAACTTTAAAGAATGGGATAATGCAAAATCCCAACCTCAGGTTATTGCAAAGACCAGTAAATATGCCAACAATGCAAATGTGTTGAAAGCATGTTTTGTTCTTGCAGGTGGTAGTTTTGGTGGAACCAACATTGGTACTGTTGAAACAACTCGTAGAGAAACAATCGAAGCGTATAACACAGTAAATGTGTTATCCACAGATCACGATTTGGATGAATGGTTTAAAACATTTTATTTCAAACATGTGTTGTATCCATATTTCTTCAAGCGTCGTGACGATCCATGGGGTCGTATCTGGAGTGGTTACTTGGCTCTCAAAGATGATGATGATTATGTGTATCGTACCAATACATTACATGCAAACATTCCATACGACATTTTGTACAAGAATAATGACAATAGCATCACGAACAACGAAATCATTATTCCTCCAGGATGGACATGGGTGTACAAAAATCGTGATGAACGGATGACCGTTACTCCGATCACAAAAGTCAAATCACAAAAGGTTGAAACGGCAAAAACATTGGCAAGTTTCCCCGATAAGTTTGTGTTTGCAAATCCATTTGGAATTCGTATCCAAAAGGAACCATTCGCAATTGGATATTTCAATCCATGGATAAACCAGTATCTTACAACAACCAATACAGGTTTCGTCAATAAGAATAAAACAGATGATGCGGACCGTTCAGTATTATATCATGCAACAACCGTCTTCAGTGAAATCAAACGTTTTTACAAATCCAATTGTTACAATTTCACAACATATGTTTTACCATCCATTGATTTATGGGGTGCAAAGAATCGACCGATTGTTGAATATTTACGTAGGAATGCAACTGAACTTGCATTCGTTCCGGAGATGTTTAATTATTTTGCAAAACCCATTGACATGTATTCACCATCAATTCCAATAATTGCATTGGAAGAAAATGAAGATGGTTATTTACCATATAACAAAGAAACAACATTTTTCTGCGTTGAACGTAAAGACCGTATTGATGAATCAACATGGCGTTTGAATAATATATGGATTGATGATTATTCTGACAGTAAATCCAAACGTATATATCTTCCAATAAATGGTGAAATCACACGTCTTGTGGGTTCAAATGATATATGGGGTACAGATGGTATATGTAAAGATTATAATGTATACTCCACAGGTATTACCGATATCAATATATACCCATCAGATATTACCGAAAAGAATATTGAGTTTGGTCGTGTTGAGAACCAGAATTATTATCGAATGGCATTGACTGATGATGCACCAATTGGTACAATAAAGAAAATCATCGTTAGTAGTGCAACATTGACATCTGAAACTGGTTATGGTGAATTGCAGTTGTATCGTATCGGTAATAAATACAGTGATGTATATCTCAACATCTATTTTGAGGATGGATCTCAAGAGACTGTTACAATTACAAATTCTGCTGTTGTATATACACCATACGATTGTGTCCAGGTTGAAGATGATATGTACGAAATTGATATGGAGAATGTAACCGGTGGTGGAATCATTGTTTATGCGGAAATGAAACCATCTGCCGACAGTGGATCTGTTGAATATTATCGTGTACCATTCTCAGTAATCGATCCCAGTGTTCCCTTCTTCAGCATAGAAAATAAACTGCTTCCAATGGGCGATAATAACATGCGTGTTGTGTTATCTGCATATATGAATGGTAATGCGGTTGGTTATGTTGAGATGCAACCTGTGCTCAAAGAAGAGGATGGATCATACATGTACGATGCACAAATGTATCCGTTGAATGAAATGGTTGACATTGATAATCGTATCAGAATTGCTTCCACAGAAAACGGCGGAGGTTCATGGATTTCATTGAATGGTTCTTCGGCAATTACGGTTGATGCAACAAATCCCGATCTCAGAGTTTCAATTCTTATACGTTCTGAAACACCTAACTACAATACTGAAATATATGATGACCATGATTTTGATAATTTCAGAATTGTTGATATATATAAAGTTGATAATTTCGATCTTGTGCAAGAGCTTAAGGAAATGAGATCAATTGTTGACTTTGGTGATACTGGTATTCCTACAGATGAACAGATGACAAATTATAATGATTTCAACAGCTTGTATGATAAGAATTCCGATACAAATGATATTTACACATTATACAATTATGCATATAATCGTGTAAATGAAATGCGTGACACATATCCAATGTCATATGATGAGATTGTAAATCTTGCATCAACAATGTTTACAACGTTCCAAACATATGAATCTACATATGTTGAATGTGTATTAGCAATATTACCAGAATCATTGACAGAAATTGAAGACGTTCTGGAAACCATACGTGATTCCGATGTTGATACCGAAGGCAGTAAGGTTGATTGGCAATCTGTTGTAAGTGTATTAAAAGCATATAATACACGTATAGATTCAGCATTTGAAACGGTTAATGTCAATGGTGGTGTAACCATTCAATTGATGCCATTTGTTGAAAGTTCATTGATGATTAGCGATCGTTTTGAAAACTTTGTCCGTGGATTTGTTGATGTTCATAAAGTAATGGAACCCGTAATCTTCGATCGTTTAGATGGTAACCATTATCTGGATTGTAAACTCATTGCTACATATGGATTACCACACACATATTGTACCGATAGTGAGAAGTTGAAGAATCTTCCAAAGGAACAAACTCAGTTCTGGCCAAATCTGTCAATTCAGATTTCGTTTGATGTCAGATTCAAGAATCCTGCGTTGGCAACCAACACGATTGATGAATTGAAGATTATTGTAAAATCATATTTTAACAAACTCACAACATTACATTCACCAACTGACAGAGTTTCAATGAACAACAATATTTACATATCAAGGCTCATAAGAGAAATGGGTAATCATGATAATGTAGAATATTTGAAGTTCAATGGTTTCTACACAGATGATAAGAATAACCCCAAGGGGGATTACATGGATGCCAATGTTCAAGCAATTGTACAACGTTGGGATACATTGGAAGATTTCCCCAAGTACAGCAGTGATGGAAAGATGATTTCCGAATTGGAAAACTTCGTTCCGGAAATGTTTATTCTTGAAGATGATAATATCATCATAAATAGTATATAAATTATGGAGGGGCATTTAGCCCCTCCAATATATTTAATTTGATATTCTAACCCAGAATTCATCCATTGATGCGATTCGTTTTGGGTTGTTGATTGTTTGTATTGAAATTGTGTTTCCAGTAACACGGTGGAACCTTGAAAATGCAAGTGGTTCAAATTTGATATGTGTCGAATCTGATTGATAAACTCTGTAATTCTTATAAACGACACCAGTGTTATGATTGTCAGTTTGTACACTAACACCCCATCCGATTGGATTGAAGTGACGCATGTGATTTGTGATATACACATTAGACAGATAATCGTCATCATACAAACGACCAATATCCAATATATAATCAGACAAATTATCCGTTGGACTGCTGTATGGATATCTGGAGTCGGGTTTGCCTACATTGCTTTGAGTGGTGGAGTATTCAACGACGTTTAAACCAACAAAACTACTATCGGTGTTGTGTACGAAAATACCGTTTGATGCCATTTGGACATTATCGTATGAACCCTTGGTCCAACCATGTTCAGCCATCAAATCACGGCATACAGTTGGATTGTTATCAAGAATTAATAAAAACTCTCGATATAATCTTTCATCATAATCATATGAATGTTTCTTATATATGAAAAATGCTTCATCACAAGATGAGAACGAGTTATCGAACATACCACCCGGTTGTGCATTCATTGTGCAAGATGCTGAAGTTTGATCAAATAAACGGATGTCAACTTCTACAAATGTATCACTTGTATCATTGATGTCGTGATACAATACTTTGTATATTTGCAGTACGTTATCATATACTCTGACATACACGTGATTCTTCCATCCCATGATTCCATTCATCGCATAATTGCCTGATAACGTGAATGATGTTACAACGGATTTTGTATTCATATCATATACATCAAATGTCAATGATGACATGTCTTCAGTATTAAGAGATACGCATCTGGTGGTTCTATTTAATGCATATCCCCACATTCCGTGAATGATTTCAGTTTCAACACCATTTGTACCATATAAGTTCATTATTGCAATTTCCTGGTCATCATTATGATTTGCAACAACAAAACCTTGGTCGGTAAATGAATGATATGTTTGAGTATCAAATGTTTGAGTTGTATATGGAATCTGGACATCTTCATATGTTGGAGCAACAGTTTTATCATCTGATATCGTGTATACACGATAACATCCTGCTGCATAATTGTCGTTTACATCGCGAGTTGATTTACAACGTTTTGCAATAACGAGTTTATCACCTGCATCAGTCAATCGGAACATTGCCAAAGATCCTTTTCTTCCAGAATCGTAAGTATAAGAAGAAGTTATATCACCGGTTATGGTTTCATTTCCATAATTGGTGATATCATATGTCACCACGTTGGATGGATCGTCTGGATAGATTATTTGTGTATAACCTATGATACAATTACGATTTGGATTTGATAATACTTTTACTGCAATTCCAGTTGATGAAAAAGTTTCAATTGTTTTAGGTATGGTGTAACTTTGGGGAACATTGTCTAATTGGAATGGAGTGTAATCATAATATGGAACTGGTGCACTCGCTGTCGTCGGTGATACGATGTAGTATCGTTTCGTACCCAATGTTCCAGGATTGTTTTTATCAACTGCTTCCCATGATGATGTATCCCAATATGTGTCAGTTGCCCATATGTATATTGCATCTGATACGATTTTGGTCATGGGATATACACCAGCTTTGTTATTCACATAGACCTGTGTGTCTAATGTAGAACCATCTTTTTCAACAGGCCACCACAGTTTCATGAACATGGTATCTTCATATAAGAAATTTACGTCCTGGGCGAACGCTTCACTATCCCATGTTCGTGTTTTATGATTATAAACTGCAACGTTCTCACAAGTGAATTGTGCAAACTCCATTTTCGATCTATAATCATTACGACTGATTGGATATCCACTATTCATCGGGAATGAAAACAGCGTGTCTGTGAATGATGGATCGTCCATATTGGTCATACAATCATCAATCACCACAGCTTCGGGATTTGATAATTTAATACCACCAGTCGCATCGATCATCAATGAAAGACTACTGGTGCTTGAGTATGCAAAATCATATATTATATATTTTGATACCCAGTTCACTTCATAAACAGCAGCATCATCAGGACGTTCTTCATCAATGTACTTTATCATACTTTCAGCATATGCTGATGACATGTCACTGATATCATAATCTCGTGTGACCTTTGGATTAGTTGATTCAACGAAAGGTTTTCCATATTTGACACATTTGGCTTTATCTGCTTCACTATAACGGGATGTACGCATACCAAAACACAATCTGAGACGTTTATTGTCACTCGTGTCTGTGATACAACCGGCAGCAAAACGTAAAAAGAACAATGGACTCAATAACATGTAATTGCCATATGTCCATTCACGTTTCAATATTGTGTCAAGATTTACTGATGCACCCAGATATACAGTCAACAATATCTTCTCATTTGGATGTTTTACAAATGAACTCACATTACCATTTATATCATATATCAATGATTTTGCAACTAAGTAGTTTTTTGTACTGTCTCTGAGGAGGAGTCCAATTTTGGTTATTGTTACATCAGTATCAGTATCAGGATAATTGTAATCATATTCTGTTGGTTCCATGATGTAATACTGGGTGGACATTTTAGTTGTTGAATCATAGTATACGGGTGAAAATGTTTCCTTGGAATTTGATACAAAATTTAATGACACTGGTGAGAAACTTTCATCATCAGAATAAATCTGAGTCTTAAATGAATTATTCCACGGCATCCTGGTGAAGCCATCATCGGTCAATTCATTGGTACCATACATCTCACCAGTTACATTACCATTCATATCGATAGATTGTATCAGGTATAAATTGTTAAAATGTGTATCTGAAGAATGTGGATGTACATTATTCTTTTTACAATTCTCAAAAAAAGAAATAATATTTTCAGGTAATTGCATATTCATTCTCCTTTCATTATGTGATTATTGCATCATTAGAGTCGATCCCAATAACTTCCAGCATATAATCAATTTCAGACTCTTTGCTTACTAATAATAAATCCGCAATACATGTTTCAACATTAATTCCCGCAGATGATTTCAAATCAGCCATTGGAACAGTAACATTAGTGGATTGATAATCAATTCTTGAATGTTCATCTCCCAAGATTTGTCTGTCACGCTTTCAATAATTTTAGCAAGCAAGAAATAATTCGTATTACAATATTGATATCTACTCCCTTTTTCAAAGTCAATGGTGTCAATTCGGGAATATAGAACTTTGTCAGAAAAGTCACCTTGTGGATTTATAAAAGGCTCATTTTGAAATCCATTTTTTAGTATATCGGTCAAACCGCTTGTATGGTTTAGTAGTTGTTTTATAGTTATGGTGCTGTCAATAAATTTATGTTTTGGCAAATACCAATAAACGCTATCGTTTATGTTCAAAAGCCCCTTTTCTTGGAGTTTCAAAACTGTAACTGCTGTAAACATTTTTGTGCAACTACCAATGCAAAACCTGTTTTTTGTTGAAATTGGATTTTTGTCAAACGAGTTGCCAATAGATGCCGTGTCCAAAGACGTTCCGTTGCCAATTAAAGCTACGATACCGAAATCTGTCACAGAGTCTTTGTATTCGTTCATTCCGACGACAATCGCTTCTTTCTTTTCAATCGCCAGCTGATACGCGTATGCAGCTTCTTGGATCAGTCCCTGTTGGAAACCATCGGTCAGACAGGCGACCACACCGCCACGCGACTCGATTTCTTCGATGAGCTTCAAAGCTTCGGCTTCAATCTCATCCGTCATCGCTTCAATGGCGTGACTGCCACCCAGAGGATCCACGACACCGGTGATACCGGTTTCATGCGC
>ERZ795059.1422-NODE-1422-length-26830-cov-14.729748_pt1 | contig 26830 bp, 25 predicted proteins | sample MGYA00375143_ERZ795059 | MGnify/ENA primary metagenome ERZ795059 (study PRJEB30188, sample SAMN05720168) | activated sludge metagenome | isolation source: Anaerobic digester | place: USA | collected 2015-01-07 ... | reverse complement strand
CGGCCCGCAAACTCGTTGCCATGTATAGCTTTATCGTGGCCGCTTGAACTCCAACGGGGTAATGTCAGCCTCTGGTTTCGGGAGTTTTTGCCCAAGCTCTTCAGCCAGTGATACCAATTATTCAGCAGTCTTTAGGGTATTCAGGATTGACCGCCCAGATTTTCCCCAAAAGCAAAACCGGCACATGGTCTGTGTGCCGGTTTTGCGGATTGTATGGTAGATGGAGTTACTTGCTTGGATTCATGATCTGCTTGAGATGTTCGATATATTTCTGGGGTCCGCCTGGCTGATAACCAGTCTGGCCGATCTTCTCTCCCTGGCTGTCTAACAGGATGACAGTGGGAAATCCTGTGATCTTAAAGCGTTGGGCAATTGCTTCATTAGCCTTGGCCTGCGTCTCAGGCAGCTGGGTCTTTCTGGGAAAATCCAGATTGAGCAGCACCAGATTGTCTTTCGCGTAGCTCAGGAATTCCGGTTTGCTCAAGACCTCATTTGCCAGCTTGATGCACCAACTGCACCAGTCTGAACCTGAGAAGTTGATCAGGACGGGCAGATTGCGTGCTTTGGCCTGAGCGAGGGCTTGGTCGAAGCTGACAAGCCAGGTGGGGCTGTCAGTGTTTTCGATTGCCAAATTGGGATCGGAAACATTCTCCAGTCCGGGAGCATTCTGAGCTTCGGGGTTGTTCTGCGCTTCAGGATTGAGCTCCTGGGTGTCTTTCGCTTTACATCCTGTCAGGCTGAGGCTCATGATCAGGATCAATAGGAATACGTGTTTCATTAGTTTACTTCCTCACCATTGATATAGACGTTCACGATGATGTTGGCCGCTTTTTTCAGCATCGCCATCACTCCACAGTATCTTTCAGTGGAGAGCTTTACGGCTTTGACAAATTTATCTTTGGGCAGATTTTCCCCTTCAAAGAGAAACTTCATGCGGATGGTGTGATAAGTGACGGGATGTTCTGTGGTGGAATCAGCTTCCATATCGACATCGAACTTATATTCAGGGACCTTCATCTTATCCAGAATGGAGACCACGTCCATGCCTGAGCAGCCACTTAAAGCAGCCAAAAGCAAGGGTTTAGGCCTGGCTCCCTGGTCTTTGCCGCCCCACTGGGTATCGGCATCCATGAGGATGTGGTGTCCCGTTATCTCAGCGTCAAAGAGCATGTCTTTGACCCATTTCATACTGGCTTTAGTGGTCATTACAGCTCCACGTAGGTAGCCTTGAGCACCGCCTCGTACTGTTCAACATAAGCTTTGAGGGCTTTAAAGATGTTGTCCACTTCCTTGGCTGGCAGCTGGGCTATGATTTTCTTTTGCTGGTCCACGACGGTTTGCTGGCTGTTTTCGGCAAGCTTTTTGCCCTTATCCGTAATTATGGCAAACCAGCAGCGACGGTCTTCTTCAGAGGGCCGGCGGGTTACGAGTTTTTTGCTGACCAGGTTGTCCATAATACGGGTAACGCGGCTGTGCGAAACACCCAGCACCTTGGCCAGCTCATTCATGTTGACAGGGGTTTTGACCAGATAGAGGTGATTGAGAAGCTGACACTCCATCTTCCCTGCTTGCAGGCAGGCCTTTTGGGCGTAGTCGATCTCACTCAGAACCACCTGCAGACGGGTGATCAGATTGTGGAAATTTTCAGCGCTTGTGCTCATTTTTGTTCTCCTAGTTTTATTTGTTCGTTTTTGAAAGCAGATTATCGATCTTGGTACGATCGAAGCCGACTACAGCGACGTTGTCTATCCATAGCTGCGGGACCCCTTGCTGCCCCGTTTTGCGCACCATGTCACGCAGAGCTGACCCGTCAGTCGAGACATCCACGTACTTAAACGTGAATCCACGTGACTTAATATATTCTTTAACTTTTTTGCACCACGCACATGTCGGAGTGCCAAATATCACGATATTGGGTTTCATGAAGATTACCTCATATCAATAATAATCCGGACTGCCACGTAATACAAGAAACTTTTTTTAGGAATTGGCTGAACAAGGTTTTGGTGAGGTGCTCAAAATAAAGCTACTAGGTTATTAGGAGATAAAAATAGTGCTTGCCATTTTTTTTGATTCCGTAATTATGGCACTCAAAGGGAGGATTGATGGCCCAGAGTTTTTTTTGTTCCGATTGTGGTCACGAGACCAGTAAATGGAGCGGTAAATGCCCCGCCTGCGGAAGCTGGGGTACCATGAAAGAATCCAGTGGTGTGAGCGGGAAAAAAGGCGGTGCAACCAGACCGGCCAGAGAAAAAGGCAGTCCTGAGCGAATCATAGACATCAAGACGGACGCCATCTCCAGAATTGCTACTGGTATCAACGAGTTGGATTTGGTGCTGGGAGGAGGCATCGTATCTGGTATGCTCACTCTGATCGGAGGCGAGCCAGGTATAGGCAAATCCACCCTGATGCTGCAGCTTTCGCAATGGCTGGGCGCGATGGACAAAAAGGTGCTGTATGTGTCTGGCGAGGAGAGCGATCAGCAGATCCGCCTCAGGGCGTCGCGTCTGGATGTGAACAGCCCAAACATCTGGCTCTATTGCACCAACGACGTGGAAGCCATCATCGAAACCGTGGATCAGACCAGTCCAGACTTTGTGGTGGTCGATTCCATCCAGTCGGTAAGTATTCCCTCCCTGGATTCGATTCCGGGCAGCGTCACGCAACTGCGCGAAAGCTGCAACCGTCTGGCCCGGACCGGTAAGACTCTTGGCCTGCCGATTTTTATGGTAGGCCACGTCACCAAGGAAGGCCTGGTGGCTGGTCCCAAGATCATAGAGCATATGGTGGATACCGTCCTTTATTTTGAAGGTGAAGCCAGGGGGCAATACAAGATCCTCCGGGCCGTCAAGAATCGCTTTGGCTCCACCAACGAGATCGGGATCTTCGAAATGACCAACACCGGCCTCAGAGAAGTCTCCGATCCCAATCACATTTTCCTCTCCCGGGATCCAGCCTTGAGCGGAACTTCGATAGGCTGCGTCATGGAAGGCACCCGCAGCTTCATCGTGGAAGTCCAGACCCTGGCTACAGGATCCAATTACGGCACACCCCAACGGGTGGCAGTCGGTCTGGAGCAAAAGAAGCTGGCCATGCTGCTGGCCATCCTGGAAAAGAATCTGGCTCTTTATCTGCGCAGCAGCGATGTCTTTGTGAATCTCGCAGGTGGGATGCGCAGCGGGGATCCTGGTTTGGACCTGGCGATCCTGGCAGCGATCATTTCCAGCCTCAAGGATACTCCCCTTCCCGCAAAGGCGGTTTTTATCGGAGAAGTGGGCCTCAATGGAGAAGTGAGGCCAGTTTCGCAAACGGACAGCCGCGTCAATGAAGCTGTCAAACTAGGCTACGAGCAGATATATGTCTCCGCTCACAGCAAAGTGAAAGCTCGCAAGGGAGTGATAAAGATTAAAGACATCAAAGCTGTTTACGCGCTGTTTAAAGAGTGAGAATCACAGATCGGGCTTGACAATCTGACCCCCGGCCCAAAGATGCTCCCATGAGTTCCAAAGCTTTTATTTTCAGCCTGATCACGGCGTTGGCTCTGGCCGCGCTCTATCACGTCTTTGCCGTCGGACGGTTTTCGTATCCGGAATACCGTCTCACGGTAGGACAGGTGGCCGATTTTGAATTGATCGCGCCCTTCGACTTCCCCGTGCTCAAATCCGAGAAGCAGTTGAAGCTGGATCGCGATCTGGCCCTGGAGCAGCTTGAAGCTCCGTTTAGCGTGTCCGAACAGGTCAGATTCGACTCATTTAGCAAACTCGATCAGCTCTTTACCTTGCTGTCCGAGTATCCGGAAGATTCTCAGAGAGAACAGCTCAGGGCCGCTCTCAAAGGGCTGGGCGCTGATCCGGACCCCGCTTTTACTGCTTTGGCACTCAATCCTGATTCTCGAGAAAGGGCTTATGAATATATCTACGAGTCGATCTCGTCGGTGTATAAAAAGCCCGTCTTTGAAAATATCCTCAGTGACAGCATCACAGTGCTCAGCGATGAACAGCTCAGGCGCGCCAACCGGGATAGTTTTCAAGACCTTGAAGCCGCCCGGGAAGCGTTTCGAAGCAGGCTGGCGGAACGTGGCTATGGTGGATTCGCCCTCTGGCTTTCCAAGTTTCTGATCGAAGCGGACCTGGTGGTCAATCAGGCCAAATTTGAGGAACTTAAGCAGCTTAGCGTCAGTGCGATTCCAGCCTCAGAGGGGGAGGTACTGCAAAACGAGATCATCATCCGCAAGAATTCCAGGGTAACGGAAACGGATATCAACAAGCTCAAATCGCTCACGGAGGCTTACAAATCCAGAGACGTGCGACGTTCACCCTGGGAACAGATGGGCTTGTCACTGGGGATGTTGCTCTATATGCTGATGATCCTGGTAATCGCAAGCTACGCCTTGCCGACCCTGGTGCCCAAGGACTCCGCTCAGGAGGTCTCTCAGTTTCCCATCAACCTGAGTTTCGTCTTTCTGGCCGTCCTGGCTGTCATCAACCATCAAATCCTCGGTCTCAACAACATCCTCATTCCTTTCGCGCTTATCACGCTCAGCGTGGCCACACTGCTGGGCTTTGAATTTGGGATCTTTCTGACCATCTGCAACGCCATGGTCCTCAATCCCTTTGTGAACTGGGAATCCTACACCCCGGTGCTGTTGCTGTTATCCACTCTGATAGCCCTGGTGCTGATCCGCAGGCTGGGGGCCTGGCATGAATACATCAGAATGTGGGCCGCGCTCTTTGCTTCCACCCTTGCGGTCAATCTGGCCCTGGCACTCTACAAAAGCGATCCCCTGCTCACAATCCTCAGGAATTCCGGATATGCTTTGATCTCTTCCATCCTTTCCGTGCTCGGTGCCGCGGCAGTGATCTCTTTCTTTGAACGGCGCTGGAATCGCTCTACCAAACAAGCACTGCTGGAACTGCTTGATTTCAATCATCCCCTTCTCAAGAAGCTGGCCACTCAAGCGGTGGGGACCTATCATCACAGTCTGGTAGTTGGAAATCTGGCAGAACGGGCCGCCGAGGCCATCGGCGCTAATCCCTTGCTGGCCAGAGTGGGCAGCTATTACCATGACATCGGCAAGGTGATCAACCACGAGATTTTCACTGAAAACAACGCCGCGTCCTCAGAGATCCATGATCTGCTGGACCCACAGGAAAGCGCCAGAATGATCAGAGACCATGTGAAAGAGGGGATCATCCTGGCGTCCAGATATCACATCCCCCCGGATGTAATCGACATCATCAAAGAGCATCACGGCAGTAGCAAGATCCGCTTTTTCCTGGACCTGGCTGAACGTCGGGGCTCCGATCCCAATCCTGAAGATTTCAGCTATCCCGGCCCCAAACCTCTCAGCAAGGAAGCCGCTCTGGTGATGCTGGCAGATATCGTGGAATCCACTACCAAAGCCAAGAACATCAGTTCCAGAGCAGAGCTGGAAAAAATCATCGACACCACGGTCCAGCGCCTCATCTGGGAAGGTCAGTTTGACGAAGCCCCCATCACCATCAAAGACCTCTTTAAGGCTAAGCAGACTATGCTCCCGGTGTTGGAAAGTATCTATCGCAAGCGTCTGGACTATCCTGATGAAAATCCCAAACCGGAAGCTCCTGCCAATGCTTGAAGTCATCAACGAAAGCGGTGTGGAGATCGATCCCCTGCCGCTAATCAGGATCACTGAGCTAATCTGCGCGGAAGATATTCCTGATCAGGTAGCGGAGCTTACCTTGCTGATCTGTGACAGTAAACGGATGCGCCAGCTCAACAAGACCTACCGGGGTAAGAATGAGGATACCGACGTCCTCAGTTTCCTGAGCGATTCGATCCCTTCAGAGCAGGCTGTCAGAGGCCTGAAGTGCTTATGGGGTGATATTGTTGTTGACATAAATCAGGCCGACAGACAAAAGGGTTCTCACAGCTTGGAAACCGAGCTGCAGTGTTTATTGATTCACGGCCTTTTGCATCTGCTGGGCCATGACCACATTAAAACCCAAGATAAAGAAAAAATGGAACACAAAGAAACATACTTTCGCTACAAGCTCATAGGTGCATGCTAAAGTGGACGAAGGCCCCGCGTTTACATTGATCGGGCTGCTGTTTTTGTCAGCCTTCTTTTCAGGATCTGAAACCGCTTTTTTCTCACTCTCACGCCTCTATCTAAAAAAGATGGAAGGATTTGGCACTCCGGGAGCGAAGCGCGCTTTGACGCTGTTGAAGAAACCCCGCCGGCTGCTGATAACGCTCCTGCTGGGAAACACCTTTGTCAATATGGCGATCTCGTCTCTGGCCACTCTGACGGTGATCGGGATTGCGGAGAAATACAGCAGTTGGAGCCTCTCTTCGCTGGTGACGGTGCAGATCATCCTCACCACGGTCGTCATCCTGGTGTTTGGCGAGATCATCCCAAAACTGCTGGCATTGTCTACCGCCAGTGCTTTTGCCCGGACTACCAGCATGCCGCTACAGATACTTCAATATCTGCTATTCCCGCTGGTGTGGGTGTTTGAACGCCTCTCAATGCTGGTCTCCAGAAAGCAGGGGGCGGATCATTATCCAGGCCAAAGCATTACCAGCGAGGAGTTTCACAATCTCATCCATTCCGAAAGCTCCAATCACTCGCTGGAAGACCATGAAAAGCAAATGCTGGTGGGTCTTTTCCGCTTTCGGGAAGCTCAGATCAGCGAGATTTACGTACCACGCGTGAAGATCAGTGCCATCGACGAAGATGCCAGCCTGGAAGAGCTGAGAGATTTGATCCTGGAGACGGGTTATTCCCGCATCCCGGTCTATCGGGAAACCATCGATGACATTATCGGGATCGTCTATGTGAAAGACATGCTGCTCTATCCGGAAAAGACTTCCATTACCGAGATCATGCGGCCAGCCTGGTTTGTGACGGAAAACATGAAGGTCCAGGCCCTGTTGAATCAGTTCAAGACCCGCAAGATGCAGTTGGCCGTAGTGGTGGATGAGTATGGCGGCACTAGTGGGATCATCTCTTTGGAAGACATCCTGGAAGAGATCGTGGGGGAAATCCATGATGAATATGACCATGAAGAAGCCCCTGAGATCACGGCCCATTCAGACAATCATTTTACCGTGAGCGGTAGCTTCAACATCCGTCAGTTCAACCACCAGTTCTCCACAGATATAGATCCGGAGGAGTTTGACAATCTGGCCGAATACCTGCTTTCTCACTTTAACCACGTGCCCCAGTCCGGTGAAAGCCACACTCTGGACGGCCGGGTAAAACTCACTATTCTGGACAGTGACGGCAAGAGCATCAAGCAGGTGGAAGTAATTACTCTAAATGAAGATACAGATATCTAAGCACTGGCTGCCGGCCATCCTGATGCTGGTCCTCTGCCTGAGCTTGCAGGGCAAGCGCATGAGCTACACCGTCAAGGCCATGGGGCTTAGCGTCGCCAGCCTCAGCATTGAACGTGATCCAGGTGCCAGCCTTGTGAGTGTAAAGACCAAATCTCTGATCACCAATGCCCTCTTTCCCTCCATAGACAATGCATACACGATCAGATACAGTAGCGGCTATCTCCCTCTCAAGTACAATCGTACTGTGCGTCAAAACAAGCTGAATGACAACGTGCTCACGGTCTATGACCACTCCAAGAGCCTGGCCGCGGAATCCCACTCCCGAAACGGTGAAACCATCACATACAAGATTAATCCCGCTACCAGGGACTTTTTCTCTTTTATCGCCATGCTTAGTGACGGCAAGGCGGGTGCGGGAAACTATGAGCTTGACGCCAACGGTTCGCTCTGGAAAGTGAGCGTCAGCTATCTGGGCAGCAAGGTCATTAAAACCGCCGCCGGGAAATTTAGCGCCAGGGGCTACAAGCTTAGCTTCAGCAGCGCCACTCACAGCAAAGCTCCCTACGTGGATATGGTAACCCACAACCTCTTTCAAAAAGGCAGCAAGGTAGAGCTCTGGGTGGACGGCAAAGGACTGGTGGTAAAAGCCAGCATGAAAAAAGGTGCCATCGGAAGCAGCTGGGAGCTGAAAGACATCACCCCATGAGCGCTAAAAAGCCCGGCACCACCTCTTTGGTCCTCACCCTCCTGTGGTGGGCCCTGATCTGGATACTGTCCTCGGTCCCATCGGATGATCTGCCTTCACTGCAGATCTTTTCAAGCGACAAACTTGCCCATATCGGAGTTTACTTTGTCCTCGGCCTCTTGGTGAATTCCTGGTTGAAGACCAGGCAAATCAAGGCTTCCAAGCGTTCTCTGATCTACCTGGCCTTGCTCTGCAGCGCTCTTTTGGATGAGTATCATCAAACCTTCATCCCGGGCCGCTCAGTTTCCATCTATGACTTTCTGGCCAACGCTCTTGGCCTCGGCTTTGCCTGGACGGCAGGTTTTCTGAACCGTGATCAGCGCCCAGAATCTTAGCCTTCAAATGGGTGATAAGCCCATTTTGAAAGATATCAGCTTTACTCTGCCGGACGGGCACAATCTCATCGTCCTGGGACGCAGCGGTAGCGGCAAAACCGTGCTGAGCAAGACCCTCATGGGCTTCTACATGCCCACCGCTGGAAGCGTGACTATCGACGGCAGGGACGTGTACGCCGATCCCGACTCCGGAAACGAATCTACCCAGGACCAGTTTGCCATCGTGTTTCAAAATGCCGCGCTGCTGGATTCCATGAGCGTGTTTCAAAACGTGGCCTTGCCGCTTTATACCAGAGGCGAAAAGGACACCAGCCAGGTGCGGCAAAAGGTCCAAAAAGCTTTGGATGAAGTGGGTTTGGGCGATACTATGGAAAAGTTTCCGTCCGAGCTTAGCGGTGGAATGCGAAAACGCGTGGGTATCGCCAGGGCCCTGGTTTACAATCCCCGCTACATCGTTTTCGACGAACCGGTCTCAGGCCTTGATCCCATCACTTCTGATGAGGTGCTTTACTATATCAACCGGATCGTAAGTTCCAAAACCGCCACCACCATCACGATCACCCACGAAGTCCGCGATCTGGAAAGGGTGGGAGACATGGTCCTCTTTCTGGAATCCGGAGAAAGCCGCTATTTTGGGCCTCTGAATGATCTGCCCTCCTTGCCTGATCCATTGATCCGCAAGTTCTTTGGCCTCCCATGAGCTCCGTTAAACCCCGTCCCCTGATCTTTCTGGCTTTCATCACGGCCATTGCCTGCAGCGTTCATATTGTGGAAAGCCTGGTGTCCAGAAGTCTGCCACTGCCATTTTTGAGGCTGGGGCTCTCAAACGTGGTGGTCCTATACCTGGTGATGGAAAAGCAAGTATGGCAAGCAGTTGTGGTAAACATAACAAAATCCCTGATCGGAGGAGTGGCCACCTTCACTTTTCTGACTCCCGGTACCATTTTGTCTTTGGGTGCTGGCCTGGCAGCCATCGCGATCATGGAAATGGCCAGACGTTCCAGGCTCGGTTTCAGCATCTATGGAATCAGTCTGGCAGGCGCTACCGCTCACAACCTGGTGCAGTTGCTCATCATCAAATGGGTGGTTCTGCACCAGCGGGGAGTTTTTATGTTGACACCTATCCTGCTTTTTTTGGGATTGATCAGTGGATTACTAATAGCGCGGATTGCGCAGGCTGTATTCCCACGCATAAATGAACTAAGGTTTGTTAATAATGATTTATAGAGACCGCAAGACCCTCATGAGGATTCTGGGCTATCTGGGCCTGGGATTCTGTGTTCTGACCGGCATCGTGCTGGGGTTGTTCTGGTTTTACCGGGATGATCTTCCTCCCACGGCAGAGCTGCGCAACTTTGTGCTCCGCACCGGCAGCGAAGTCTACGACCGCAATGGCCGCATGATTTACCTGTTCGCTTTTGAAAAGCGTAAGCTGGTATCCGTCAAGGAATTGCCTCCCCATCTCATCGACGCTTTGGTAGTCACAGAGGATAAGCGTTTCTATCGCCATTTTGGCATTGATCCCTTTAGCTTTGTCAGGGCCGTGCTGGTGGATATACGCACCCGGGATTTCTCTCAGGGGGCCAGCACTATCACACAACAGATGGCGAGAAACATGTTCCTCACCCTGGATAAACAGGTATCACGCAAGATGAAGGAAGCTATTCTGGCCCTGCGCATCGAAGCCACCTTCAGCAAGGAAGAGATTCTGGAAATCTACTTCAATAAAATCTTCTGGGGGGGCCAGATCCACGGAGTGGAGACCGCGGCGCTGTATTACTTCAACAAACACGCCCGGGACCTCAGCATCGCTGAATCCGCCATGCTGGTCGGCATGATCCAAAGACCCAATTACTACGATCCCATCCGCAAGCCCGAAAACGCTAAACGTCGCAGGGACCACGTCCTCGAACGGATGTTCAAGGCCAAAAAGATCAGCGAGGAAGATTATGCCATCGCGGTAAACACTCCCGTCAAGCCCCAGGCCGGCTCTATGAGGAGATTTGCCTCCGATTATTTTATCGAGCATATCAGGACTTATCTGGAGAAAAAATACGGCACCGAGCGCCTTTTTGAAGGCGGGCTGAGGATTTACACTACGCTTGACCCTGATATTTCAGGGGTGGCAGATTCCGTGCTCAACAACTATCTAGCCAACATCGAAAACAGCTCCGGGCATCGCAACAAATATTCTCATGTGCCTGCTGGCGCGCAGGATATCGATACCCAATACATCCAGGGCGGGCTCGTCCTGATGGAAAACAAGACCGGCTTTGTGAGAGCTCTGATCGGTGGAAGAAACTTTGAACACAGCAAGTTCAACCGCATGACCCAGGCCAAACGCCAGCCCGGTTCATCCATCAAACCCACATTTTACACTCTGGCGATCGAAAAGGGCTACACGCCCTCTACCATTATCAGCGATTCTCCCTTTACGCTGGGAAACTGGTCTCCCCAAAATGCCGGACGTAATTATCACGGTTACACCAGGATGCGCGTCGCCCTCACTCATTCCTACAACATCTGGGCGGTAAAATGCGCCTATGATCTGGGGCTCGACGTCGTCAACGAGGCCTTCAAGCGCTTTGGCCTGAATCGCCGCGCCGAAAACCTCACCGCGGCCCTGGGATCGCATGAGATCATCCCCATTGACCTAATTTCCGGATTCACCACCTTCCCCAATGACGGCATGAGAGTGTCGCCGGTCTTCATCACCAAGGTCGAAGATACCAGTGGACGGATTCTGGAACGCGGGACGGGGCAAAAGCACCGCGTCTGTTCTCCGGAAGTGGCTTACATCATGACCAGTATGTTGGAATCGGTCTTCAAGACCGGTACCGGAGCAGGTGCCAGAAGTGGATATTCCTGGCCCGGAGCTGGAAAGACAGGAACTACTTCAAACAACTACGACTCCTGGTATATTGGTTTCAACGAGCTCTTCACCCTCGGTATCTGGACTGGATTTGACAACAGCAACCTCTTCGCCGGCAAAGCTCAAGCCTCCAACATGTGGGGACGCATCATGGCCCAGGCTATCAAGATCGACAACAATGGCCGTTACCCCAAAGCAGACGATCCCCGCTATGCCTTCAACGTTCCGGAGCGGATCGTCAAGCGCAGCATCAATCCCTACACCGGTTTTACCACCAATGGCGGCGGGATTGAGGAAGTCTTTATCGAAGACAATATCCCACCCGCGGTGGCTGATACCCTCCAGTTCAATTTCTACCCTACGCGCTGGGGTTACAACGACCGTCTGGAAACCCGCTGAGGCCTTTGCCAGGTTGAGAAAGATTATTTTCCCGCAGATTACTCATTTCCCGCGGATTACGCGGGAAAACTGCCCACCTGCCTTTTCAACCCACTCAAGCTTCTCAATCTTCTCAATTGAATCCAGAGGGCCCTCCTGGTGATCCACTCCATCCTCTACCGCGTATTGATCCTCCTGATTGCCAGTGGCTTTGTGACCTACATTGTCCACTGCATCCGTTTCTACTGGGGTTACAAGAACTACCAGCCCCTCCTGAGCTTCAAAAAGCGGACTGTCTCGATCGTGGTGGTCTGCCACAATGAGGCAGCCAATCTGCCTACTCTGATGACCTGCCTGGTCAATCAAAAGTACCCCCGGGAGCTCTATGAGATCATTGTGGCCGATGACGATTCCACAGACGATACAGAGCAAATCATCCGCTCCTATGAAGACAGCGGCGTCCCGGTCCATTACATCAAGGTGAAAGGCAGAGAGAAGGTGGTCTCCCCCAAAAAGCAGGCCATGGAAATCGCCATCAAAGCAGCGGGGAGAGAGCTCATCCTCACGACGGACGCGGACTGTGTGGTTCCGCTGACCTGGGTGAGTTCTATGGTGGAAGCCTTTACCGATGACGTTTCGATGGTGGCGGGCTATTCCAGGACCCAGATCAGGGACTGGGACAAAGCATCACTGCTGCACAAGTATGAGCACTTTGATTTTGCGGCCACATATCTGGTGCTGGGGGGTGGTTACACCCTTGGCAAAAGCTGGGCCTGTATAGGTCAGAATCTTGCCTACACCAAAGCCGCCTGGGAATCTGTAGGTGGTTTTGACAAGATCCGGCATCTGATCTCCGGAGACGACGTCAACCTCATGCAGTTGATGCGTCGCAGCGGTCACCGCATCATCTTCAATTTCAATCCGCAGTCCTTCGTTTACACTCATCCGGTGCCGTCCTGGAAGCGGCTGGTCAATCAACGCTCCCGCTGGGCTTCCAACATGAAATACCAGCTTACCTTCAATCCGGAGTTCTTTTTTATTCTGCTCAGCATGGCTTTTATGTATTGGGGCGGGCCCTTGATGCTGATCTTCAACTGGCAGCTGGCCCTGGCGGTCTTTGCCTTCAGGATGCTGATCGAGATCACTTTTCTCAGCTATGCCCGGTCCCGGTTTGGAGTCACGGCCAGGATGATGCGCTTCTACCCCATCTGGATGGTGATCCAGACCTTTTTCCTGGTCTTCACGATGGTGCTGGGCCAGTTTAACCTCTTCATCTGGCACGGTAAAAGACCCCCCAAAGGAGCACGAGTGTGATCATTTTCGACGACCAGCCAATTGCCTTTTACCCCCTTGCCCTCACGCGTTCCACGGGAGATCTGCGTTGCGGCATCCTCAAGCTGCGCCAACGTTTACAAGCCTTGATCGATGACAGTGAAGACAGCGTCTGGATAGAGCCACGCCTTGCCGCTTTATACCAGGAGCGGCATCCCGATTGGCGCATCAATCAGCCCGCTTCAGAAGGTGATCTGTTGGTGAATTCCTGCCTGATTCCAAGCTCTGAGAATATCGCTCTGCTCAAAGCCCTCAAGCCAGGTGCCGCGCTTTACTCGGACTCCCGGCTCGTGGCCTCCAGGCTCGCGTCTCCCCTTCCCCACCTTTGCCAGGCAAAGGAGGAGCACGGGATAGGCATAGGTGATGTAAAGGAGGCTGATAGGAAAGGAATGCTGTTCAGACACCTGGCTGACCTCGTGCATGCCTCTCCAGAGCTTATAAGACAAGATTTTGAGCAGTTTTTCTATGACAAGGACAACGCCTTTGAGACGGAACCCGGCGTCACGGTCCTCGATCCTTATTCTGTGTGGATCGGCGAGGATGTCACCCTCAAACCCGGAGTGGTCCTGGATGCTTCCGGGGGACCAATCGTGATCGATGAGGGAGCTGTGGTGATGCCCAACGCCGTCCTGATGGGGCCTTGCTATATCGGTAAAAAGAGCCAGATCAAAATCGGTGCCAAAATCTATCCCGGCACCAGCATCGGGCCCGTCTGCAAAATCGGCGGCGAAGTGGAAGACAGTATCTTTCAGGCCTATTCCAATAAGCAGCACGACGGATTTTTGGGACATTCCTTTGTGGGCGAATGGGTTAATCTCGGGGCCGACACCAATAACAGCGACCTCAAAAACACCTACGCCAATGTGGATTTTTACAGCTACGAAGCCGGTCAAAAGATCGACAGCGGCTCCATGTTTATGGGCTGCGTGATTGGCGATCACAGCAAACTGGGCATTAATTGCTCCATCAATACCGGCACGGTGATCGGCGTGGGAGCAAACCTGTGGGGCAGCCCCCTGATCGATGGCTTTATCCCAGACCTCAGTTGGGGCATGGCAAACGATCTGAAATCTTATCGGGTACCTGCTTTCCTGTCGACGGCAAACCTGGTGAAAGAACGCCGCAACCTGCAACTTGGCAAGGCCGAGCGAGAGCTCTATCTGGAAATTGCCAGGTCGAGACAGGATCTAGCGGCTTCCAAAACCTCTAATGGAGTATAAATGCAAGATTATATAGAAGTGGAATTCCGCACCGGACGGCTGGGCTATTATCAAAACAGCTCCGGCCTGCCCATCCAGCCGGAAGACCTGATCATTGTGGAAGTGGAACGCGGAGACGACATCGCTCAGGTGGTGCATCTCAGCATCAACAGCACCGAGATCGCGGCCTCCGTTCAAGGCCCCCGTCAGTATCACATCAAGCGTCTGGCTTCCGATGAAGACATCGAGAAGATGGGCAACCTGAGCTACGAAGAGGAAAAAGCCGCCAAGACCTTTATGGACATCCTGGAGCGCTATCCCTTCACGATGAAACTGATCGACACCGTCTATCAGTTTGATGGCAACAAGCTTACCTTTTTCTTTTCCGCCGAAGGACGCATCGATTTCCGAGTCTTCGTGCGCGAACTTGCCAACGTGTTCAAGACCCGCATCGAACTGCATCAGACCACCGGGCGCGACGAGGCCAAACGCCTGGGAGGCTTTGGGATGTGCGGCAATCAATACTGCTGTGGCAGCTTTCTGAAGCGTTTCAATCAGGTTACCATCAAAATGGCCAAAGATCAAAATCTGGCCGGCAATCTCTCCAAAATTTCGGGGCCCTGCGGAAGACTGCTCTGCTGCCTCAATTTTGAAGAAGATTTTTATGTGGAAGAATCCCGCGAGTTTCCTACTCTGGGGACCTGCGTGATGCTGAAAGGCAAGAAGATGTATGTCTTCAAAAACGACGTGCTCAACAAGCGGGTCCACCTGACCGATGAAGACCAGTTGCTCACCGAACTGCCCTTGGAAGAATACCAACAGCTTACCGTGGTGGAAGTTCCGGATCTGGAACCATGCTAAACAGCCTCTACGGAATCAGGCCCTCAGATCTTAGTGCCCTGATAATTAAAGACTTTCCAGCCTTTCGCACGAAACAGCTGCTGAGCTGGGTCTATCAGAAAATGGTCTTTGATCCTGATCACATGAGCAACCTGCCCAAACCCTTCAAAGCCTGGCTGAACGAGGCCTTCGATCTCAGCATGCCGGAAATCGTGGACAGACAGATCTCACGCGACGGCTCCATCAAGCTGCTCCTGAAGCTCAAGGACGGGCTGGAAGTGGAAGCGGTACTGATCTCTGAAGGTAAAAAAAGGACCCTCTGTGTGTCTTCCCAAACAGGCTGTGCCAGAGCTTGCGCTTTCTGCGCCACTGGAACTTTGGGGCCGGGAAGAAATCTGCTGCCACATGAAATAGTGCAGCAGGTGCTGCTTGCCAGCCAGATACTGATACAGCAGAACGCTTCCGACGGATCGGAATCCGAAGCTCCGGATGGGACCGATCACCTCACCAATATCGTCTTTATGGGCATGGGCGAACCGCTAGACAATTTTGACAACGTCATGGAAGCCCTGCGGATCATCCAGGACCCTGCCGGACTGGCCTTTAGCCCTCGCCGGATCACGGTTTCCACCTGTGGGATCGTGCCTGGCATTATCCGTCTGGCCGACATGGGCGTCAAAGTCAAACTGGCCCTATCGCTCAATTCAGCCGTCGACTCCATCCGGGACAAACTGATGCCTGTGAACCGCCTCTACCCTCTTCCCCAGTTAAAGACTGCCCTGCAGTATTTTAAAGGCAAAAATCCCTTCCGGATAACCTTCGAGTATATCCTCATTCCCGGTGTAAATATGGATGAGACGGCCATCAAAGCCCTGCGTCGTTTCACCGGCGACCTGGCCTCCAAGATCAATTTTATCCCCTTCAATCCCGTTCCCCAGCTCGGGTACCGCGCTCCCACCAAAGCCGAAGTGGAGAGCTTTATGGCTGCGGCCGCTTCGTTGCCACAAGCTATCACGCTCAGAAAAAGCAAGGGACAGGATATCAACGGGGCTTGCGGACAACTGGCCCTTAACCATCTATCAACTAAACAAGTTGAGAAGGTTGAGAGGGTTAAGAAAGCTGAGAGATAAACGGCTAAAACACTCTAAATCTTCTCAACCCTCTCAAGCTACTTTTTAAGAGAATCGACAGGAGTTTGACATGAATAAGATCGAAGCCATTGCCAGACGGTTGTTTCCCAATAATGAGCTCTGCCGTTGCGGAGGCGATCACGTCATTTGTCTGCAGTGTGCCGTCTGTCGCGCCGACCAGCCAGACCAGTTATGGAATCCATCCCAGGGCATAGCCGCTGTAATCGATGCTACGGTGTTGAAAGCCAATGCCAGTCAGGAAGAGGTGAACACGCTCTGCGAAGTGGCCAACGATCACCACTGCGCCTCGGTCTGCGTGAATTCATGGTTCAGCCACATCGTTCGGCTGCGTCTGGCAAATCCGGTCAAGAACTGCACCGTGATCAACTTTCCCCTGGGAGCAGGATGCCTCGAGGCTGTGGTGGAAGAGGCCAAAGCGGTGATCCAGCACGGAGTTCAGGAAGTGGACATGGTGCAATCCCTCAGCGCTATTCGCAGTGGCCATCCCAAGCTCTCCTACGACATCGTGAAAGCAGTGGCGGAAGTATGCCGCAAAGAAGAAGTGCGCTTGAAAGTAATCCTGGAAACCTGCTATTTATCTGAAGATGAGATCATCGCCAGCTGCCTCTACGCCAAGAAAGCCGGGGCCGATTTTGTGAAGACTTCCACCGGTTTTGGCAGCGCTGGGGCCACTGTGGAACATATCAAGCTGATGCGTCAAAGCGTGGGACCCAAGCTAGGCGTGAAAGCCAGCGGTGGAATCCGTGACCGCGCCACCGCGTTGGCAATGCTCTCTGCAGGTGCCAACCGGATTGGTGCCAGCAGCGTTCAAGCTCTGATCTGAGGATTTATGCGCGTTATCATCGCGGGCTACAACGTCGATAGCTCTCTTTTGCACAATCTGGACCAAGACCTCGCCACCCCGGAAGTGCTATCAGCCGCTTATGCCAGGATCAGTCGTAGCGTTAAAACCGCTTCCGAATTGAGGATAGAAGCCCTGCGCGAGATCGCTAAGGCCAGGACCTCCAACCAGAAGATCATCTTTGAGATGGGCCACGCTTCCGTGGCTGAACACGCCGTCTTCAATATCGATCTGATCGGGATATCCAGATGCCTCACCGAGCAGGTCCAGCGTAGCCGTCTGGCCTCATTCACGGAAAAATCCCAGCGCTATGTAACCTTCGACAGAGATTATGTGGTCCCCGCGGAACTGGACGCGACAGAAGCTCTAAAACGCGAATACACAAGGCTTTGCGACCTGCTCTTTGAAGAGTACGCTCTCAGCCTCGCCACGCTGGTGGAACAGCTGGCAGAGAAGCATCCTCAGCTGGGCAAGCGCGATCTCGAGACCATGGCCAAAGAGGATGCCAGATACATTTTGCCTTTGGCTACCAAGACTCAAATGGGCATGACGATCAATGCCCGTAGCCTGGAAGTGCTGTTAAGAAGGCTGTCATCGGTATCTACCAATGAAGCTAAACTGTTGTGGGATAAGCTGTACAGCCAGGTAAGCGCCATCTCTCCGTCCCTGATCCGCTATACGAGTGCCCAGCCCGGTGAGTTTTGCCTCGAAAGCGTCGTACCGAAGCCTCCAGACCAGCCGCACAGATGGGCTAAACAACTGCCCTCCTCCACTTTGCTTTCATCAACAGCCCAAGCGGATGAGCTGATTTTGGCCATTTTGCTCTTTGAACAAGGCCATGGCGACCCCCAAACGTGGCAACAGCATCTCCTCAAGCTCAGTGACAGCGCAAAAAGCGGCTTGTGGCAACGGCTCTTTCAAGACCTGAAACCCTGGCAAAAACTACCCCGCGCCTTTGAAGCCATGGAGCTCGATTACCTGCTGGAGCTTTCTGAATGCGCTTGGGGACAGCTCAAACGCCATCGCAGCGCCACCCTGATCAAGAGCTCACACATAGACTCGGGCGGCCCTTTGGTGATTCCACCCTCCATCCAGATCTCCGGACGTCAGGATCGCTGGCAAGAACTCGCTTCCCAGGTTTTTGCGTTCAGAGACAAGCTTGCTGGTCCCCTGAGGCCATATCTGCGCCTCAACGCCGAAGCGGTAAAAGTTTATGCCAGATTGAACCTCCGGGAGCTTTATCATTTCAGCCGTCTCCGCTCCGATGAACATGCCCAGTGGGAGATCAGGCAGCTTTCTGACGTCATGGTAAGCCTCGCCAAAGCTTCTGCTCCCAATGCGACGGCCTTTTTGGGTGGTAAGAGCAGCTTTGACAGCCTGATACGATAATGCTTCCAGCTCTACTGATCAACTAAGTTTCCTTTCACCTAGCGTAGCTTTGAGCATACACTATTATATGTGATTCAATAACTAAGGTGGTATGATATGACAAGCGACAAGATAACCCTTGGCATAAGTTCTTGCCTGATGGGCAATAACGTACGCTTCGACGGTGGCCATAAATACGATGACTGGCTGATGGAAACCCTGGGACCCTGGGTGGAATGGGTGCCCGTCTGTCCGGAGGTGGAATGCGGTCTCAGCGTTCCCAGAGAAGCTCTGAGGCTGGTTGGCGATCCTGAAGCTCCGCGTCTGGTGCATGTGAAAAGCGGCATTGATCAGACTCAGCGGATGATTGACTGGAGCGTGCCCAGAATAGAGGGCCTCAAGGCAAAAAAGCTCTGTGGATATGTGTTCAAGAGCAAATCCCCCTCCAGCGGCATGGAAAGAGTTAAGGTTTATCCGGAAAAAGGGGGGGCCGCCCGCAAGATCGGTGTAGGGATTTTTGCCCGCGAGTTTATGAAGGCCTTTCCCCTCCTGCCCGTGGAAGAGGAAGGCAGGCTGCACGATCCGGTCTTGAGAGAGAACTTCATTGAGCGCGTTTTTGTGATGAAGCGCTGGAACGATCTGATCGAGACTGGGATCAATCCAGGCGCGATGGTGGAATGGCATACGCGTCATAAACTTATGATCATGGCCCACAGCGTCGCCCACTACCGGTCCATGGGAAAACTGGTGGCGGCCATCAAAGATCATAGCCCTCAGGCTTTTGCGTCTGCGTATCTGGAACAGCTCTCGCAAGCTCTGCGAAAACCTGCTACTCCCAGCAAGCATCTCAATGTCCTGCAGCACATTATGGGATATTTCAAACAGGAGCTAAGTCCTTGGGAAAAAGCTGAGTTGCTGGATATTTTCTCTAAGTATAAGGACCGGCACTATCCTCTCATCGTGCCCGTCACTCTCCTCAATCACTATGTAAACAAATACGATAAAGCGTATCTGAAAGCTCAGCATTACCTCAATCCCCATCCCGTGGAGCTGAATCTGCGCAATCATTCTTAGTAGCTGAGTCTGTTTTCTCTATTGATCTGCTATCTTTGTTAAGCATTTGACAAAAAGCCCCCTCTCAAATTAATGGCCCAAAAAACATTGAAATCGATCGCGTTCAGCGCGTTATATCAAGGAGTCTCATGCCCACCATCACAATTGACGGAAACAGCCTCAGACTGGAAGATGTGGAAACCATCGCCACTGGAGCGGCCCGCGTTGAGCTCACCCCGGCCTGTCTGGAAAAGGTAAAAGCCTGCCGGGCCTTTGTGGATAAAGTGATATCTGAAGGCCGCATTGTATATGGCCTCACCACCGGTTTTGGCAAATTCAGCACTGTCACTATCCCCCCTGAGCACATTGCCGAGCTGCAACTGAACCTGATCCGCAGCCATGCCACCAATCTTGGCGAGCCTTACAGCAAGCAGCAGACACGCGCCATTATGCTGCTCAGGATCAACGTATTGGCCAAAGGCCATTCGGGCATCCGGCCTCAGACGCTGATAACACTGGTAGAGATGCTCAACCGCGGTGTCCATCCCATCATTCCAATGCGAGGATCGGTGGGGGCCAGTGGAGACCTTTCTCCCTTGTCCCATTTGGTCTTACCTCTGATCGGAGAAGGTGAAGCGGAGTATCAGGGCAAGCTTATGACCGGGGCGGAAGCTATGCAGGCGGCAGGAATAGAACCTGTCAGACTTGAGGCCAAGGAGGGCCTGGCGCTAAACAACGGAACTCAGGTGATGGCAGCGTTGGGAGTTCTGGGTCTGCTGCAGGCTGAACGCCTTTGTTTGCAGGCAGATATTGTAGCCGCGGCCAGCATTGACGCTCTCAAGGGTACTCCCAGAGCTTTTGATCCGCTGGTACATGCTCTCAGACCTCACCCCGGCCAGAAAGCCAGCGCTTCCAACATAAACAAGCTGCTGCAGGACAGTCCATTAAGGGAGTCTCACCGGGATTGTGGAAACGTGCAGGATGCCTATTCTTTGCGCTGCACACCTCAGGTCCATGGGGCCGTGAGAGACGCTTTGGCCTACGCCCGTGGCGTATTGGAGATCGAGATCAACAGCGCCACTGATAATCCCCTGATCTTTCCGGAGGAAGATAAAGTGATCTCCGGCGGCAACTTCCATGGTGAGCCCCTGGCGATCGCGCTGGACTACATGGCTATCGCGATCAGCGAACTGGCCTCCATATCAGAGCGCCGGATAGAACAGATGCTGAATCCTTCTCTCAACCGCGGGCTGAGTCCTTTTCTGGCCAAGCGTCCGGGGGTGGATTCCGGCTTCATGATCGCGCAGCTCACAGCCGCCTCAATGATCAGTGAAAACAAGGTTTTAGCGCATCCCGCCTCGGTGGACAGCATTCCCACATCCGCCAATCAGGAAGACCATGTGAGCATGGGTTCAGTATCAGCCATCAAGTATTTGCAGGTGGCAAAAAACGTCTGCAGTGTGTTGGGCATCGAGCTGCTGATCTCAATGGCGGCTCTGGATCAGCGCGGCCTGCCCAGCTCGCCAGCCCTTGAGGCCGTTAAATCACTGGTTAGAAAGCATATTGCCGCTTTGGAAGAAGACCGGGTAATGTATCCCGACCTCAACAAAGCGATCGGATTGATCGACACGGCCGCCGTTTTGCAGTCTGTCAGGAACACGGGCTTAGATTTGTGTTGACAAGATTTCCGGCCTCCACAGCTTTCCCTTCATGAGCAAGAGACTGCTTCCCGCCGGATTGGTTCTGGGGCTGCTGATCGTATCCTGCGGCCTCAACAACACCATGTACAACGCCCGGAAATATTTCCGATCGGCCCAGGCGCGTCCTCTCAATTCAAACGGCAAGCCCACTCCCCAGGCGATTGATGAATACACCAAGACCATTCAGAAATGCGGGGTCATCATCACCGAGCGCAAGGGCAGCAAGATCATCGACGACGCGCTCTTTCTGTTGGCCCGGGCCCTTTACTACAAGGGCAACAGCGCTTTTCAGGCCAAGGACCAGTTTGAAGCCCTGATCAAAGGTTTTCCTCAGAGCCCTCACTATCCCGAAGCCCATATCTATCTGGCCAGAGTGCTGCGGCAGATCAACCAGCCCCAGGAAGCAGAGAAGCTGCTGGAAAGTTTTGTCCGCGACACCCGCTATCTAAAATTCCACCCCCGTGCCTTGATGGTGCTGGCCGAATTTGAAATCGGAGACAAAGACTATCTGAGAGCCCAATACTGGCTGCAGCGCATCATTACAGACTACCCCGGCACCCCCGAGTTTAAGGAAGCCTACTTCCTTTTTGGCAAAAACTACTACGAACAGAAAGACTTCGCTGCTTCTCTGACCGAGTTTGAAAGGCTGGTGGAGACGCGTGGCATCAGCAAAGAACTCAAGCTGGAAGGCCGTTATTACATCGGCCTCAATCATTTTGAACTTGGCGACCTGGAGCGCAGCGGCAAGATCATTTCAGCCCTGATCAATGATGAGTCCCGTCCCGACAAACTAGGCCAGATCAGGGTCCTCAAAGCCCGCTTGCTGCTAGCCGGAGCTGATCCCCAGGCAGGCATCACCGAAGTTGACGACCTGGCAAAGATTTATCCGCGCAGCATGTCATCCGCGGCGGCTTATTACTACCTGGGTGACCATTACTTTTACAGGGATGGAAACATCGACCAAGCCAGCACCGCATACAACAAGGTCCGCACCGAGTTTCCAAGCTCGGAACTGGTGACGGCATCCCAAGCCAAAGTAGCAGCGCTCAATCAATTGAAGCAAAACCAAAGCCTCTCTGTGACCGGAAACTTGCAGCAGTTTGTGGATTATCACATGCTGGCCGCAGATAACTATGTCAACGCTTTTGCCCTCCCAGATTCAGCTCTGATGATGTATGACCGCATACTGCAGGCGGCGGGACCTGTGAGATCCAAACTGGACAGCCTGAGCATCGAAGCTCTGGCCTTGCAGGCAAGAGCGGATAGCCTCCAGATCGGGATCACGGAGCTTGAAACAGCTCTGGCCCCTGCTCCCGTAATTCCAGACAGCCTTTCGCAGCCTGCAGATAAGGGTGAAACCACTCCCGCGGACAGCATCGTAGCTGAGCCTGAAGCTTCTGTTCAACTCAGCGAGTCAACCGCCCAGGACAGCAGCGCTGTCATCATTTCCGAGGTTTCTGTGCCAGATTCTGTGACTCAGGTGGAGCAACCAGAGACATCCAGGGAAACCACTCAGCCTGAATCCCTTGAACCCCATCCAGCCGCGTCTATTGAAGCACCTGATGGGGAGATTACAGACCAGCCAGGCTCCGCAATCCCCGATTCGGTCAAAACGATGGAAGCCAAAGAGGAAGAAACCGCTGACCCCAGAGGCTTGGAACTGCAGCAATTGCGCAACAGCCATACTCAAACTCAGACGGATCTGGCATCTCTGGACACCAGACAAAAAGAACTGGAAGGGATCCTCACCCGCCTGGACACCGAGATTCTGCCCCTGGTCAGTTTTGCCAAAGCCTCCCTGCTGAAAAAGAACCAAGCAGCCGATGAACAGCTGCAAGCAATCCTGAACTCGATGGAATCCAGCTTTCCGGAGCACAAATACACCAACGCCTTGCGGATGTTGATCTCGGGACAAGCGGTCCGCCTCGCCGACCCCGAGGAAGATCGCCAGAACGACATGCTGGACAATGCCTTGGGGCTATATGCTGACCAACCTGATTCGATGCGGGCAATCCTGACAGAACTGAGCGCGTCACAATATTCCGATATCCGCCTCAAAGCCAATTTCCGGCTGGCCTGGATGCACAGTTTTGAGCTTGCCGACACCCTCGCTGCCAAACCCTATCTGGATGTTGTGCTAAATCATCCTCAGGGAGGCGATTACGCCACTATGGCCCGCAAGTTTTATGACGGCAAAAACTTCAAGTTTCCCAAGCCAGCCCCTGATTCCACGGCCCTACCTGATTCACTGGATGCAGAAGACCATCCTGCTCCCCCACAAGATGATAGCGGTACCGCGGAACTGATGCCTGATGATCCAGATGCCGGACTTGAAATCCAGGCTGAATCAATCCCGGACAGCCTGGCCCCCCTGCCTCAACTACTCAATCCACCGCAGATTCCCGAGCCTGATTCGCTATCCGCTCAGCCTGTCATAGTGGACCTTGAGACTCCCGTCGTCCCAGATAGCCTGGCAATTCCTGCCATCCCAGCAGCGGAGCCCGATTTACTTGGCAATGAGGCCTCTCCTGCCCCCAAACCTGAAGCGCCGGAACCAGGATCAGACGGCAGCGGCATTATTCAACTCCCCACACCGGAATCTGAGGTCTTGCAAGATACATCTTCTGAACCAGTTACAGAACCTGTTGCGCCCTGGGTGGACGCCGAAAGCGAAGGGCAGGAAGAAGAAATCCCTGCGATCCCAGCTCCGCCAGAAATCCCGCCCGGAGAGCCGGAACTTGAATGAGCGCCAAGCGGCCTGCCCTCACAGATCAACATCTCTACCTGCGTCTGCTGATCCTGCTGATAGCGCTGGTCGGCAACTTGGGGTCCTCACTTAGACAGCTACTGCTCCAGATCGGGCTGTTTCTGCTCTTTTCGCTTCTGGATGTCCACAGCCTCTTCAGACTGGTCAGGGCCCTGCGCTTCATCCTGGTGTTTTTAGCAGCCTATTGGCTTTTTGGCACCATTCTGTGCACTCAATTCCCTGTCATGCTGCTGTTTAGCATTCGAATGATCTTCTTTGCCCAGGTGAGTGTCTATGCTTTTTCCCATCTCAGTTTACCCAGGACTTTGCACGACTGCTCCGCCCTGCTCAAATACCCCCGGGGGCGCGGTCTGCTTACATATCTGGCAGCCACCGTATTGTTTGTCCAGGGATTTCAGAGACATTGGTCTCAAACTGGCAACAGCAAGGGTATCACCCTGACGGATCGCTTTATGAACGTCAGTAAAGCCTGTCTGGCAGAGGGAGACGCGATCGCCATCCGGCTCGATGCGGCCATGGCTGATCCCTCTTTGTACCAGGATGCCAAACCGGCTTCGGGCCTGATTGGACTGGCCCTAATGACCCTGATGGTGTTGGCGGGGGCCGTGTAATGCCCAGATATCTGATGACTTTTTGCTATGACGGGACTTGCTATCACGGCTGGCAGAAGCAACATAACGGTCGCAGCATCCAGGCCACGATGGAAAGGGCCCTGGGGCGGATGGAAGCTCCCAATCCCAGCATCACTGCTGCCGGCAGAACAGACACCGGAGTGCACGCTCTGGCACAAAAAGCGCACTTTGATTATCCTGATCGCATGAGCACGGAGCAAATGATCAAAGCCTTCAACAGCCTCTTGCCCATGGATATCAAAGCACTGGAGATCATGCCAGTTCCGGACGCATTTCATGCCCGCTTCGATGCCTGCGAACGTGGTTACCGCTATCTGCTGGCCAAGGCTCCCAACCCGTTCACGCGTCTCTACATGGGCTTCATTCCCCATAAACCCGTATTTTTTGAGAGACTTGGCAAGTATATCCCGGTACTCCTTGGTTCGCATGACTTCTCTTCCTTCGGACGCGCCAACCCCAACATCCCCAAGCGCGTCTGCGTGGTCAAAGAGCTGCAGGTCAGCGACATGGGAGATTACCTGGCCTTTGATCTGCTGGCCGATCGTTTTCTGCACAACATGGTACGCCGCATCGTCGGCAGCCTGATCAACTTTGCCGCCAAAGACCTTGCGGTGGAAGAACTGGGCCGCATCCTCGCCATGGCGGACCCCAAACAAACCCTGGTGGAAACAGCTCCGCCAGAAGGGCTCTATCTCACGCGTGTGGGCTACCCGGCTGAGAAGCTTGAGAGAGGGGACCAGTTTCCCGCGGATCTCGCTGATGATGAGAGGGTTGTGACAGCCAGCGTGTCATTCCCCCGCAGGCGTGAATCCATCTCTTCACAGTTCACCCTTCTCTCTTCACCGTTCCCTTTCCAAACATCGTTTCGAGGTTAAAATGAAATACAGCATCCCGCGTGGGACCTATGACATCCTACCATCCCAAAGCTATAAATGGCAACATCTTATTCGCCGTTTTCAGGATCACGCCGCCGCCTATGGTTACAGCGAGATCAGCACCCCCATTTTTGAATCCAGCGGACTCTTTGAACGCAGTTCCGGAGAGAGCTCAGACGTTGTCCAGAAAGAGATGTACCGTTTCACCGACCGCAAAGGAAGGGAGTTTGCCCTCAGACCTGAAGGCACCGCCCCGGTGGTCCGCAGCTTTGTGGAAAACGCCTGGGATGCCAGCGGCGTCAAGACCAAGCTCTATTACATCGGCCCCATGTTTCGCTACGACCGTCCTCAGGCTGGTCGCTACCGTCAATTCTGGCAGTATGGCATCGAGTTCTTTGGCTCCCAACACCCTTTTTACGACGCGGAAGTGATCGCGCTGCTCTGGACATACCTGAGCGGCTTGGGCCTCAAGAAGATACAGCTCAGGATCAACAGCGTGGGCTGCCCCAACTGCGTGAGCGGATACGAGACCGCCCTGCGCGAGTATTTTCAGCCGTATCTGGAAAAGCTCTGCTCCGACTGTCAAAAACGTTATGAGCTCAAACCCAAACGCCTGCTCGATTGCAAAGTACCTTCCTGCCAAGCGATCGCCAAACAAGCCCCCTCGCAGCTAGATCACCTTGACGATGATTGCCGTCAGCACTTCGACAGCGTGCAAAAACAGCTCGACCTGGCCGGAGTGCCATACATCATCGATCCCCGCATCGTGAGAGGCCTGGATTACTATTCCCACACCGCCTTCGAAGTGATCTTTGAAGGCCTGGGCGCGCAAAACTCCCTCGCGGGTGGAGGACGCTATAACTATCTGGTGGAACAAGTTGGCGGTAAAAGCGTGCCAGCCATCGGCTTCGCAGGTGGCTTCGAACGCCTCATCCTGGCTTTGGAAGAGGAAGGCCTCCAGATCAGCCTGGAACCGCGTCCGGACGTTTATGCCCTCGCTATGGGAGAAGCTGCCGCAATTGCTTTGCTGCCAGTCATCTACGGGCTCAGAAATCTGGGAGTCAAGGTGGACCATGATCCCGAAAAAGGCTCTTTCAAGGCTCAAATGAAGGCTGCCAATCACTCCGGGGCCAGGTTCGCGCTCATTATCGGAGAGGATGAACTGGCTGCTAACTCCATCATCCTCAAGGATATGGAGAGCGGAAACCAGCATAGCCTGCCACTAAATGATATCAAGAGCCTGGCGCGGCAGATCACGCTGCAAGAGCTTTCGTCCTAGCCTTTTGCAGTATTAAGAAACAAATCCTGTCATAGAAATTGGGAACAATTGTAACATCAGCTGTAGAACTAATGCGAAAAGGCCAACTTGGAGTTCAAAGCGCTGGGATAACATACACATCCATCTCTTTATGTCTGAGC
>ERZ795059.1418-NODE-1418-length-26871-cov-6.889208_pt1 | contig 26871 bp, 27 predicted proteins | sample MGYA00375143_ERZ795059 | MGnify/ENA primary metagenome ERZ795059 (study PRJEB30188, sample SAMN05720168) | activated sludge metagenome | isolation source: Anaerobic digester | place: USA | collected 2015-01-07 ... | reverse complement strand
TGGCAAAGCCAGCGAGAAGCAACGTAATCTGAAGGAGCATAGGGCTTGTTAGTTTGGATAATCTTTAAATATAAAATCAATTTTCAAATTCTAATGCCTGTTTAAAACCATTTTTTCTTTTTGAAGTAGTACAGCATGCACATTACTATAAAAGCCATAAAACCCATTACCCCAAAATATCCCCAATGCCAACGCAGTTCAGGCATATAATCGAAATTCATTCCATACACCCCAACAATAAAAGTGAGTGGCATAAAGATGGTGGAAAAAACGGTGAGCACTTTCATGACCTCATTCATCCTTGTATTCATCGCATTAATGTGAATATCAAGTAAGCTGGAAGTTAAATCTTTATAGGTATCAAGTGAATCAAGTAAATGTATTACATGGTCATAAACATCGGAATAGTAGCGAAGGTTTTCTTCTTCAATAAATTCGGATTCACCTTTTACTATCCGGCTTAGTGCATCGCGTAATGGATAAACGGCTTTACGCAAATAGATCAGTTCCTTTTTTAATTTCTGAATTCTGTTGAATGTTTTATTCGTTGGGTTTTCATATACGTTTTCTTCAATCTCTTCAACAATATCACCGATTCTATCAAGTACAGTATAGTAATTTTCAATAATGATGTCGATCAGTCTATAGAGTAGGTAATCGGCTTGTTTCTTTCTTACCTTCCCAAGATCGAGTTTTATCCTATCCCGAAATCCATCGAAGAAGTCGCCTTCTTTTTCCTGAAACGAAATCAGGTAATTTTTACCAAGAACGAAGCTGATTTGCTCATAGTCGATCCCGCTATCATCAATGCGGTACAGCATTTTAAGGGTAACGAATAAATAGTCGTCATACTCCTCTGATTTTGGTCTCTGATCGTCCAATACATCTTCAATCAGTAAAGTATGAAGTTTGAAATGGGCTTGTAATTTTTCGATTATGTCCTGATTACTTAAGCCATCCAGATTTATCCAGTTTACACGGTCCGGCTTAATTTCTTTTAATAAATCATCTGGATTTTTATTGCAGTACTTATCGTGATGCTCCTTGTTATATGAGATCAGCTCAAGTATAAGGTTTTCGGTGGGCACGTAAGTCGGAGGATGCTTATTCTTCTCATGGGTCATATTCAGATGAGGTTTGCTAAGGTAATTGGTGTAAATCAAGGGTTGCATAGCAACTTGACAAACCTAAAGTAACAAAATAACCATGAGTACTAAACGGCATTGACTTGTTTTCTTATTCTCAAGGTTTATGAATAGTGATCATAATTTTCAAAAGCAACATTAAATCTAATGATCAATGTGTATACTTGCGCTGCATGCCTTTACGTCTTGAAGATATTAAAACCCCGGTGGCCCGGGAGATGGAAGAGTTCGAACAGAAGTTTCGAGCCTCCATGAAAACAAAGGTATTGTTGTTGGATAAGATCATGGGCTACATTGTGAAGCGAAAGGGCAAACAAATGCGCCCCATGTTTGTCTTTCTAAGTGCCGGAACCTGCGGACAAATTAACGATTCGACCTATCGGGGTGCGTCACTTATAGAATTACTTCACACAGCTACACTGGTCCACGATGATGTGGTAGATGAAGCCGATTACCGAAGGGGATTTTTTTCCGTTAATGCGCTATGGAAAAATAAGATAGCGGTTTTAGTTGGCGATTTTTTGCTCTCCCGCGGATTGATGCTCTCTGTTGAAAATAAGGATTTTAACTTATTGAGTATCGTTACCAATGCGGTGCGCGAAATGAGCGAGGGAGAGCTATTGCAAATAGACAAAGCAAGGCGCCTGGATATCAACGAAGAAATTTATTACGACATTATCCGGCAAAAAACGGCTTCTCTTATTGCTTCATGCTGTGCTGTTGGCGCCAGCTCTTCAGGCGCAACCGAGGAGGTTGTAAAAACCATGCACAAATTTGGAGAGAACATCGGGATGGCATTCCAAATAAAAGATGACCTGTTTGATTTTGGCGATGACGAGATCGGCAAACCCGTTGGAATTGACATTAAAGAAAAGAAGATGACGCTTCCACTGATTTACGCTTTGTCAAAAGCAACCTGGCTGGAGAAGCGAAGGATCATCAGCATCATTAAAAACGAAAGTGGCAAACCAAAAAAGGTAAAAGAGGTAATTGCCTTTGTGAAAAAATCGGGAGGAATTGAATATGCTCAGGAAGCAATGAACCGATACCATCAGGATGCGCTTTTGCTGATGAAAGATTTTCCGGATTCATCCTATAAGCAATCCCTCATTCAATTGGTGGAGTTTACCATTGCAAGAAATAATTAATTCAGATTGCTATAATTAAAAAGCCCCACGAAAACTTGTGAGGCCTTTTACCTAAACCTAAACCTGTGAAAAAATTAATGGAGTACTACGCGTGATCGTCCTGCTTCCAGAACGGCATAGTCTTTTAAATTTTTAAATTGATCGGCTTCTAAAGTCTTTTCGGCCGGGCCATTATTATCAGGAGAGAACTTACCTTCTGCTGCCCACCACTTTTTCGCGTTATCGCGGGCCGTTTGCTTGTCTATATTTTCAAAGAGATTAATACAGGAGTCTGAAATCATCCATGGCGTTTCAATACCACTATATTTTTCAAAGATCATGTTGCGCATTTGTGTGCCGCTTGAAAGATTTTTGAAGTGAGAAACAGAGTAAGAAATGGTTTCCGGTTCGGTCATCACCATATCCCAATACTTTTTGGAGGCGACAACATCGGATGTGGTGAGTAAATATCCATATCCAGTGTCAATTTGTTCTTTGGTAATCGGGCATTTTGCCTTCACGATTTGTTTTTTCTTGCCGAGGAGGGTGTCAAAGAATGCCATAACTGTAATATTTAATGTTGGGTTTTAATTTCACTACACATTAGATACTCCTAATGGGGTGAATAGTTGCATATAAGACTTAAAAAAATCAAAAAAGTTACAGATGGCTCTTAAATTATTGAGCATGGTCAACTGAATCGAGTAAAATTTTAGGATTAAGGCCTGATACGAAACCTCAAGTCATCTAAAGCTTTGTTGAAGATTTTGCCTTCTCAAACTTCTCATATTGTGTTAAAAAGTCATCCAGCTTTTCAACAGGGACTTTCTTGCCGATGATCTTGTGTTTACGATCAAGAATGTAGAGCGCTGGTGTGGTAACGGCATCATACAGTTCCTGATAGTTGCCCACATAAGTGCGTGGACCATTTACAGTGATCCATGGCATTTTAAATTCCTTGATAAAATCTTTCATCTTAACAAGTGATGTATCTGCGCTAACAGCAAATACTTCTACATCTAGTTTTGTTTTGCTTTTGTTATAGAAATCAACTAAAACTGGTGTTTCTTTTCTGCAATGACCACAATCGGGATCGAAAATAAAGAGGATGGTATATTTCGATTTGATATCATACATCGATCGTGGCTTAAGTGTAAGGTCTTGCATAATCAAATTTGCGCCAGTCTTACCCACAAGACTTTTACGCAACCGGTTCGCATACTCGGCTACATTCTTCTTATAGGTAGCATTCATCCAGTAATCCATTTCACCGGTCGCTACATATTTATCATACAGGTTAACATATACTTCATCAAGCCCCATAATTTCTGGTTCCTGATATTTTCTCATAATAGTGAAAACAGAATACTTATAGGTCTCCTGATTCTTCTTTGCTAGCGCGATTACCTTATTAATTGCTTTTGTGATTGTATCTGCTTGTGGTGCATATAACTTATCAAGATATTCGTTTATCTTCTCAGCATAAATTGATTTACGCATTCGGATAAGGGCATCATCTGCCAGATCAAAATTGTCGAAGAAATGTTCGCGATACCATTTAAGCTGAAAGGTAGAATCGATTGTACCATCTGCTTTCTTTGGTGCATCAGGAATATTAACAGGAAGACTGGTTTTGAAAATCCGTGCTGTTAATGTGGTGGGATGTTTGGCAATTACCTCTTTCTGATGTGCTGTTACCTTGTCGTTTATTTTTGAAAAACTTTCGCGTGCTTCTTTCTTTTTATCGTCAGATAATGTGCTGTCTTTGATGATTTTCATAAGCGGCTCAGCTTCCAAATGGCGATCCATATTGAAAATCATATCCTCGAAAAAGAGTTTATTATCAAGATCACCCGTTACCTTCATGTTCTTGATATAGTCTTCTGTTTTGGTTTCGAAGCTGAAACGTTGAGTTTGGCTAATCACAAATTCAAAAAGAGGGACGTTTTTGAGCACAAGCATATAGACGCCTTGAGGTAGTGCTTTTTTACCATCGAATGTGAATTCACCCTTGCTGTTAACCCTGGCCGTGTCCTTCAAATAGGTACTCTCGCTATAATAATGTGCCAGATAGACGGTTGTATCTTTTAATCCTTGAACTTTAAACTTGATGTTATAACCATCCTGAGCGAAAGATGCGGTGGTAATAAAAACGAATAGTGCTATCAGTGTAGACCTCATATTAAAATCATTTGAATTTGTAAAGTTCTAAAAAACATTGGTTAAGTCAACGGCAATTAATAAGCCGTGTTTTTCGTTGGTAACTCTTGTGCGTAAATTCTGGCTGCACGCGTCAGGCTACAAGCTACAGGTCTTTGCCCGACATAACTTAAGAACCACCCAAAAGGACAATTCTTGAATAAACTAAAACTCGAAACTTTAAACTTGAAACTTTGAACTCAGAACCTTGAACTTTAAACTTTAAACTTTAATCTTGCGCCTTCAACTTTACTATGTCCCTTCAAATTCAACATGTAACGAAACTGTATGACCAGCAAAAAGCGGTTGATGATATATCGTTTGATGTTCAGGAAGGGGAGATTGTCGGTTTTCTGGGGCCGAACGGTGCTGGGAAATCAACTACTATGAAAATGTCAACTTGCTTTCTGCCTCCAACCTCTGGAAATGTAATTGTGGCAGGATACAATGTTGTAGACAACCCGATGGAAGTAAAGAAAGCGACTGGCTATTTACCCGAGCACAATCCGCTTTACCTTGATTTGTATGTGCATGAATACCTTGAATTTATTGGTGGATTATATAATCTGAAAGGAAAGGTATTGAAATCGCGCGTGGGCGAGATGATTGAACGTTGTGGACTAACCCGTGAACAGAACAAGAAAATAGAATCGCTTTCAAAGGGATACAGGCAGCGCATCGGATTAGCGCAAGCCTTACTGCATGATCCGAAGGTATTGATTTTAGATGAGCCTACCTCTGGTTTAGATCCCAATCAATTGATCGAAATCAGAAAGCTGATTAAAGAGGTAAGTACAAACAAGACAGTCATTTTCTCTACACACATTATGCAAGAGGTGCAAGCGCTTTGCGATCGTGTAGTCGTAATCAATAAAGGTAAAATTGTTGCAGATGATTCACTTCAAAATCTTTTACAACGAAGCAATACAAGTGTATCAGTCGTGGTGGAATTTGAAGGTAATGTTACAACCGATCAATTGAGTTTGCTTCAAGGCGTTACGAATGTGCATCAAATAGCCCCTGGAAAATTTTCGGTGATCGCGGATTCAGGCATTGATATCCGTCCGGATTTGTTTCGGTTTGCTGCCGATAAAAATGTATCATTGATCGGATTAAAACAGGAGGAGTCTTCATTGGAAAATATTTTTAGAGATCTTACTGTAATGCCAACACCTATTGAGAACCAATCGTAATCAGGTAAACCAGAAATGCTCCAGATACTTTCAAAAGAATTTAAAAGCTTCCTTAACTCGCTTATCGCGTATGTGGTTATAGGCGTTTTTCTTGTGAGTATTGGTTTATTGGCCTGGGTATTTCCGGATACCTCTATTCTTGGTTCGGGCTATGCCGATATGTATCCACTCTTTTCATTCGCGCCTTTTGTTTTTATTTTTTTAGTGCCTGCCATTACGATGCGCAGTTTTGCCGAAGAAAGAAAATCAGGAACTATGGAAATGCTCCTGACCAAACCATTAAGCGATTGGGATATTATTCTCGGAAAATTTCTTGCCGGATTCTTCCTTGTGCTTTTCGCATTACTTCCAACCGTAGTGTATTATTTTTCAATTTACAGTTTAGGAAACCCTATAGGTAATATCGATACATCAGGTGTGATTGGTTCTTATATTGGTTTGATTTTGCTGGCCGCTGTATTTTGTGCAGTAGGAATTTTTGCTTCCAGCATTACACCGAATCAGATTGTTGCCTTTGTATGCGCAGCGTTTATGTGTTTTATTTTCTTCATGGGTTTTGATTCGCTGGCTTCGCTGGATTTCTTTTCTGCGAATGCATTAACTGTTAAACAACTGGGCATTACCTATCATTACGATTCACTCAGCAAAGGACTGATTGATTCGCGTGATGTGCTTTATTTTCTGAGCGTTATTTTTCTGATGCTTTCCATTACCAAACTAAACCTCAGCAGCAGACAATGGTAAACTGGAAAAGCAGAATGTTGGGTGATGTGTTGGTATTTGCCAATGGTTTGGTGATGGTTCTCATGATCAATCTGGTCGTATCACATTATTTTTTCAGAATAGATCTTACAGAAGAGAGACGGTATAGTTTAAAAGATCAAACCAAATCCATTCTTCAGAATGTTGATGATGATGTTTATGTTGAAATTTATTTGGAAGGCGATCTGAATCCGGACTTTAAAAGATTCCAAAAATCCATTACCGAAACACTTGAAGAGTTCAGAATTTATTCCAATAACAAAGTAAGGTATGTAGTAACGGATCCTAATCTGGCGATGAGCCAAAAGGCACAATCCGAGTTTATGACTGATTTAGCGAATCGTGGTATTCAGCCCATGAATGTAATCGGTCAGAAAGATGGTAAACGCATTGAGCAAATTGTGTTTCCGGGCGTAATTGTTTCATATGGTGGTTTAGAGACTGGCGTAATGTTATTGAAGGGAAACAAAGCATCCGAAATTAATCAATCCGTTGAAGGTATTGAATACGAATTGGCCAATGCCATTTATAAACTCACCAGCACCGATCAAAAACAAATCGGTTTTGTTTCAGGCCACGGAGAATTAGAGTCGTTGAGTATTGCTGCTTTTCAACAGGATCTTCAGGAGCTATATGCGGTTTCAAAAATTAACCTTCAGGATCGCGAAAGTTTAAAGGCGCAAGATGCATTGATTATTGCCAAGCCTACTCAGACTTTTTCTCAATCGGATAAGTATAATCTTGATCAATACATTATGCAAGGAGGTAAGGTATTGTTCCTGATTGATAAAATGAATGCGAGTATGGACAGCGCTTCACAAGAAGATTATTTCGTGTTGCCGTATGATCTCAACATCGATGACTTACTTTTTAAATATGGTGTTCGTATCAATCCCGATTTGATTCAGGATCGGAGTTCTTCATTTTATCCGATTGTTACAGGGCAAACACAAGGGAAACCCAACATGCAATTAATTGAATGGCCGTTCTTCCCACTCATCAATCATTATGCAGATCACCCCATCACCAGAAATCTGGATGCCATCAGTACAAAATTTATCAGCAGCATCGATACTGTAAAAGCAGAAGGGGTAAAGAAAACACCTTTAATGATGACTTCTGAATTTACCCGTAAAGTCACCGCTCCGGTAAGTGTAAACGTCAATCAATTGCGAAAAGAATTAAAGCCGCAGGATTATACCTTATCCTCTATTCCTGTTGGATATTTGCTGGAAGGGAAATTTTCATCACTTTTTAAAAACAGATTTTTACCAGAAGGTGCAGATCAATCCTCATCTATTGGTGACGGAAAGGAAACAAAATTAATTGTTCTTGGTGACGGAGACATTATTCGTAACGATGTCAATCCTCGGACGCGAAAAGCGCAGCCACTTGGTTTCGATCCGTTTACAAACTACACTTTTGCCAATCGCGAATTTTTAATGAATGCATTGGCCTATCTAACCGATGAAGGTGGCTTAATACAAGCCCGTAATAAAGAGATAAAAATTCGTCCGTTGAATAAAGAGAAAGTAAATGCTGAAAAATTGAAATGGCAGATTATTAATGTGGCACTTCCAATTCTATTGTTAGTAATGTATGGTGTGGCGCGAGCCTACTGGCGTAAAAGAAAGTTTGCTCAATACTGATATGCAGGAAAAAAAGAACAGACGATTAGCGATTATTTTAGTGGGTTTACTCCTGGTTACAGGAGGAGTCTATTGGTTTGGTCAAAACGACCATCAATATGCAGTGGATAAAAACCTGTTTAATAATTTTGATTTAAAGACGATCGATCAGATTACACTTGAATCGATAAATGGAAAGGTAGATTTGAAATTCAATGGATCACGTTGGAAGGTGAACGAGGAGTTTGAAGCAGAAGCCAGCATGATTGATGTGCTTTTTGCAACGCTTCAAAGAGCAGAACCGAAACAGCCCATTGCAAACTCACTTCAGGATTCAACGAATGCTGCGCTTACGCGAGATGGTGTTAAGGTAAATCTGTTTACCACTGGAAGTAAAGTGTATGGCTTTTATGCCGGAGGTAATGCTCAAAAAACAAAAGCTATTTTTAAAGCAGAGGATGACGGTCAAAGTCATCAGGTCATCATACCTGGCTACCGCGTTTATGTTTCCGGAATTTTTGAATTACCTGAAAAGGATTGGCGCAATAGATTGGTGTTCGCTTTTAATTGGCGAAACTTCCAACAGCTTGATGCTTTGTTTCCTGAAAAGGATCAGGATAATTTTACAGTAGTGATGGACAAGCAATTTTTTGGTGTAAAAGGACTGCCGCAAACCGATACAACCAAGCTAAATGATTTTTTAGATCAGGTTTCATTGCTTACCGTGGATGAATACCTTTCTGCATCAGCGGATTCTGATAGTCTTTTTACAGGCAATCCGATTATGAAGATAAATGTGACGGATATTGCCAGCAGATCGTACAGTCTTGAGCTTTATCCTTTTGATAAAATGCGCAACCAATTCCCGGGTTTAATAAACGGAAAAGACCGTTCGGTTTTTGCCGTTGAAAAGATAAGAGAGCTGTTTCGGCCAAAGCAATTTTTCAAACCTTAACATTTGTATTTACCTGACAGCAAGTTCGTTTGAGAAAAAAATGTTTGGTATTAGCGGAACATTTCAGAAGATAAGTTCCCTTTCAGGGGGTCTGAACCTTGGTTTTATTATTCGGTTTTCTTTCTAACTTTACACCCGCTTTTAAAGAATCAAAACCACTACTTTCATGAAGTTTATCGTCAACTCGGCTTACCTGCTAAAACAGCTATCCAATATTAACGGTGTTATCACCACAAACCCAGTTGTTCCAATCTTAGAGAACTTTTTATTTGAACTTGACAAAGGAAGCCTTACTGTTACAGCATCCGATCTTCAAACATCGATTATCACTGAACTTCAGGTTGAATCGAAAGAGAAAGGTAGTATTGCTGTACCTGCTCGCATTCTTTTAGATACATTAAAGAACCTTCCTGAACAGCCCGTAACGTTTTCAATTGATGAGTCTACCTATAGCATCGAAATCATTTCAGATAATGGTCGCTATAAATTATCAGGTGAAAATGCAACTGATTTTCCGAAGGTGCCTTCTGTTTCAAATGACTTCTCTGCGGAGATTTCTACTGAAGTTCTTTCACGTGCTATTAACAATACCATTTTCGCTACCAGCAGTGACGAGCTTCGTCCGGCCATGACAGGTGTATATGTAAATCTGGGAGATAAGAATACAACCTTTGTTGCAACAGACGGACATCGTTTGGTTCGTTACAGAAGAACAGATGTAAAGTCTGAAAACGGCAATACCATTATTATTCCGCGCAAAGCATTGAATCTATTAAAGGCAACTTTACCTGCAGAAAATTCGGAGGTAAGTGTAAACTTCAACATGTCGAATGCCTTCTTTAAGTTTGGCAATATTAAAATGATTTGTCGGTTGATCGATGAACGTTTCCCTGACTATGATAATGTAATTCCTGCTGTGAATAACATTACGATGACGATTGAGCGCAATGATTTGTTGGGCGCAATGAAACGTATTTCAATCTATGCCAACAAAACTACGCATCAGGTACGTTTGAAAATTACAGGAAGTGAGCTGCAGATTTCTGCTGAAGATCTTGATTTTTCAAACGAAGCAAATGAGCGTCTCTCTTGCGAGCATGATGGTGAAGACATCGAGATTGGATTCAATGCTAAGTTCCTCATCGAAATGTTAACGAATCTGGATTCTGACAAAATTAAACTTACCATGTCTGCACCGAACAAAGCCGGTGTTATTCTTCCCGTAGATAAAGACAAGGCTGAAGACATATTGATGCTGGTAATGCCGGTTATGTTAAATCAATACGTTTAGAATTAAATAGAAGTTTCCCAATTTATGAGAAGAATCGTTGTTGTAATTGCGCTGACCATTGTCAGTAGATTCGTTTTTGCGCAAACTGTTTCGATGGAAGTTGCAAGTAACACCACTTCAGAGGTGAGCCCTGTTTTTCTAAAGAATAATCATTTGAAGAATTACGAAATCGGAAACCCTCCTGGTTTAAAGAAAAGAAACACCGGAAGGACATTGACGATTCTGGGTGGTGGTCTTTTAATTGGAGGTATTGCAGTTTTCAGTAGTGCTGATGAGAAATATTACAGCTCCACAACAACAAATGGTAATACACAAACAGAAGGCGATCCAAAAGCAGGTCTGGGTATTTTGATGATAGCAGGCGGAATAGGAATGACAATCCCTGGAATTATATTATGGACAAAAGGTGAGAAACAATACAAGCAGCATTTGCAAAATGAAGGTGCTCAAGCAACAATCCAATTCAAGGGAAATGGTTTGTCATTGAAGTATCGCTTTTGATTTATAGTTCACTTTGCGCTATTGCTCCTCTCTTTCCTAATTCAATCACTTCCATATTTTCTATTTTGCCTTTGTTGAGATCAAAACGCACCACGGTTTTGATATGATGAAACCCGTGGTTGCCTGCCGCACCCGGATTGATATAAAGCATGTTGTTAAAATTCGGATCGCGTTTGATACGCAATATGTGCGAGTGTCCGCAGATAAAAGCATCCGGGGTTTTCTCTTTTAATTTTTTTTTGATACGAGGATTATAATTTGGTGGAGCGCCACCAATGTGAGTCATCCAAATCGTAACACCTTCGATGGTGAACCATAAATCTTCCGGAAAGGCATGTTGAATTTCTTTGCTGTCGATGTTCCCAAACACAGCGCGAAAGGGTTTAATTTTTTTGAGGTCTTCAATCACGCTACTGTCTCCGATATCGCCTGCATGCCACACTTCATCAACATCTTTGAAATATTCAAAAACTTTTCGATCAAGGTAGCTGTGCGTATCAGAAATCAAACCAATCTTCATCCCGGAAATTTAGTAAACAATTCATCAATGTCTTTTGAATGACACTTAGTGTATGAATCGATTTGTACTTTCGTTCATCTTAAACAGATGACCATGAACAAAATTGTAATCTTATTTTTCTTAGCGCTTGCTAGTTTATCAGGTATTGCACAAAAGGCAGAAGTTTTCAGCACTTCTAATGGCGCAATTGGAGGCTACGATCCTGTTGCATACTTTACAGTTGGTAAACCAGTAATGGGTGATCCGAAAATTTCTTTTCATTGGCATGATGCTGATTGGTATTTTTCAAGCGAACAGAATCGTGATGCCTTCAAAATATCTCCTGAAAAATATACTCCGCAATTCGGAGGATATTGTGCATACGGAGTTTCAGATAATCATAAAGCACCAACCGATCCGGATGCCTGGACCATTGTTGATGACAAGCTGTATTTGAATTACAACTTAAATGTGAAGAAGTTGTGGAGTAAGGACCGTGCTGGTTTGATTAAGAAGGCAAATGATCTTTGGCCGACCGTAAAAGTTATGGAATAACTTTTCTTACCATAGTAATACTTTAATCGACCTACCTTACTTTTAATCGGGTTAATAAGGTATCCAAATATTTGCATTGGAGCTTGGTGACATTTGATTGTAAGTTGCGATACAACGCAACCTTACAATTCAATTATGAAGAATGTACTTGTCCTGTTAATTTGTCTTCTGGCTTCCCCTTGTCTGTTCGCTCAAAATACTAATGATGATGTTGTCGAAATTCCTTCGACACTTAAAGAGCGATATATCTACATGAAATCAAAAGCTCAGACTTTTAAAGACTATAAAGTAATTAAAGAATCAGTTTTAGATGGCGTATGGAAAATTTCGCAGGATTCTCTTCGCGCAAAGCAATCTACTATAGTAAACCTGAATGACAGCCTGAAGAAGCTTAACGGAACACTTCAACAAACCACAGCAACCATTAAAGAAAAGGATGAATCACTGGCAGAGATGACTCATGCAGGTACGCATGTTACATTCATAGGTATCGATGTTCTGAAATCCGTATTCATCACCATTGCCATTTCAATTGCAGCTGGACTGATTTTATTTGTCGTTATTTTAATTGGAAGATTAAAATTGATGGCCTTTAACTTAAAGCAAAAAACTGATGCATTGGATTCTACTCAGAATGATTTTCAAGAATATAAGCACAAAGCCATGGAGAAGCAAACCAAGCTTTCACGCGAGCTTCAGGACGAAAGAAATAAATTGCAAAGTCAAAGAAGTAGCTAGTATTTTAATCGACAACGTTTCTATTATTTTCAAACATATATAAATTTATATTTCTCTGATCAGACAGAGAAGATAATTATGAATCGATACCTTATTGATAAGTTGTAATTACTGCAAGCTCAGTTTTTTGTAAATCTCCAAACATACCCATGCGTCTGTTGCGGCATATTCGAGTTGCTTTTCAGTTAAGGTAGCTGCTTCCCAGTTTGACGTTTGGGCACTTTTAGAAATGCGGAATCCCAATAAAAGCCCGGCTAATTTTTTTACACTTTCAACTTGCAATCCTGAAGCTTTTGATAGAGTGGCCAACTCAATAAACCCTGCCGGTTCAAATGATTTAAGTTTCTGAAGAAATTTAATATCATCTCTGATGGCAACTCCAGCCTTTAGAATATTTGGATTTTGGAAGAGTGAGATCAATTCATCAGCAAGCCCGGTGTCGTGGAGACGGATTAAAAATACCTTATCGGGAATGGCTAATTGAATTAGAGCGACTTTAAATGATTGACCCTTTTTGAAACTAGGTCGAGTTTCTGTATCAAAGCCAACAACTTCATGCTTTTCAATTTCAGTCAGCATTTTTGCAAGCTTCGAGCCATCCGTAATAACCGTGATTTTTCCTGTAAATGCTTTTAATGGAAGACCATTCAGTTGATCACTGGTAATGTTAGTCTGACGAGCGTCATCATGTTGCGTGGCTGAGTGCATCAAAAAAAATAGTTAAAAGCTCAGTTTAAAAAATATGCATCCGAAGATGCCTCAAGTTAAGGGAAAAAACCAACACCGTTGAAGGTTTATAACTTAAAACTCTGGCCTACCTATATTAAGGCTGAACCTCATCATCTTTAAATCTCCGAATTTTATAGTTCATATAAGCCTGAAGTACTGTCATAATTGGACTAATAATGCAAAAGAAGGCATAAGGTGCATACGCTACGGTTGCAACTCCCAGCACTTGCGATTGTGTTGCTCCACATGTGTTCCATGGAATCAGAACAGAAGTCACAGTCCCTGAATCTTCCAATGTACGGCTAAGTAATTCTGGTTTATAGCCTCGTTTTCGATAGGTATCAGAATACATCCTTCCAGGAACCGCAATGGCCATGTATTGATCGGATGCTGTAAGGTTGAAGAAAATGCAGGTGACTGTAGTTGATAATACCAATGATCCTGTAGAGTGTGCAAATTGGATAATCCTTTCGGCAATTACCCGTAAAAGGCCACACGATTCCATTACTCCTCCAAACATCATGGCACATAGTATCAACCAAATTGTGTTCATCATGCCGTACATACCTTTTGAAGAGAGTAGCTCACTAATCATGGCATTATCAGTTTGGATAGAAGTGTTAATAGCCATTGCTTTCATTACCGCTATAAAAGAGGATTTCAGAAAATTGCCATCAATAGAAGAAATCTGATTGACTATCTGGGGTTGAAAAATGATCGTTGCCACTCCGCCTAACAATGATCCAATAAGCAAAGCAGGTAAGGCAGGCATCTTCTTAATAATCATCACTAATACCGCAATGGGCACAACAAAGAGTAATGGATTAAGATTAAATGCACTATCAATGGCTTTCATAACGGCTTCTGTTTCGCTTGATTCTACTGTAGAGTTAAGCGTAAAACCCCAAATAAAAAAAATAACTAGGGTTATGATTAATGTTGGAATGGTGGTGTACATCATGTACTTAATGTGTGTAAACAGATCTGTTCCAGCCATCGCAGGTGCGAGATTAGTAGTATCCGAAAGCGGTGACATTTTATCACCAAAATATGCTCCTGAAATAATAGCACCCGCTATTACAGGTTCTGAAATACCCAATGTTTTTCCAATACCTAATAAAGCAATACCCACGGTTGCTATCGTACTCCATGAACTCCCGGTTGCCAGCGATACAATACAACTCACGATGCAAGCAGCAAAAAGAAAAATAGTTGGGTTTAGAATTTTTAATCCATAATAGATCATCGCTGGTACAATGCCACTGATTAGCCAAGTTCCAGAAAGGGCGCCAATCACCATTAATATTAAAATGGCGCCCATAGCAGAGCTAATGCTTTTTACAATGCTATGTTCAATTTCTTTCCAGCTAAAACCGAGGTTAAAAGAAATAATGGCGGCAACGCCAGATGCAATCACCATTGCTACTTGATTAGAACCAAGTGTGGCATCAGACCCGAAAAACGACACATTCGTAAAGAGAAGGAGTACCAGGACTCCAATTGGAAATAGGGCTTGCCATAAAGCAGGCTCTTTTTTGGTCTCAATCATTCTAAAAAAGATTCAGGTTGAAAGCGTATTTAAGCGGTCAATATACGAAAATACCAATGTGTGGATTAAATCATTTGATTGACGGGCTGTCCAATATTTTTGGTTAATTCTCGATTTGAGTGAAGTGGATTGGTGATGCCTTTTTGACCGTTCTGATTATCAAATATTTCACTTTCTTTGCGGCTTCATCAAAGATTAAAACACAACATGAAAGGTTATATTGTATTGATCATCGTATGTATGGGTACATCTGTTTTTGCCCAATCAAAGAAAGAGTTGGAAGCAGAAGTGACCAGTTTGAAGAATCAACTGTACCAACTTAAAAATCCAAAAGAGATAGATTTAAACGACAAGCATAAGAAAGCCAGTTATGGTTTAGGCGTGCTGGTGGCAATGAATCTAAAATCACAAGGTGGCGACTCACTTAATGTTGATGCTATCAATGCTGCAATGAAAGATGTTTTTCTGGGTAAGACATTAAAGATTGAACAACAACAATGTTCTATGATAGTACAAGAGTATATGCAAGCTGCTGCCGAGAAAAAAATAATCGAAGGGAAGGAAAAGAGCTCAAAATTTTTGGCTGAAAATAAAACCAAAGAAGGCGTGAAAGTAACAGCAAGCGGGCTTCAATACAAAGTAATAACTGCAGGCACAGGGAAAGCTCCTGCCTCTGCAGAAGCTAGTGTTACCGTACATTATACAGGTAAGTTACCAGACGGAACTGTGTTCGACAGCTCTTTGGAGCGTGGTGAGCCTGCTACTTTTAAATTAAACGAAGTTGTTGCCGGATGGACTGAAGCATTGCAATTGATGCATGAGGGAGATAAGTGGATACTTTATATTCCATCCGAATTGGGCTGGGGTGAACAAGGTGGTGGTGATCAAATCCCTCCAAACTCGGCAGTTGTATTTGAAGTAGAATTAATAAAAGTGAATTAAGAATCTACTGATCGAGTTCATATCTTTGATTTCACTATGAAAGCCTGATTTACCTTAAAGAGGGAGATCAGGCTTTTGTATTTATATGGTAATTGCGTTGCTCTCGTTAGAAAAATCTGTTGGATGAAGAGTAGACCAACATTGCTTTTAGCTAATACTTTTCTATTTCAATGCCTCAACCGAATAAGGTTTCATCTCCAATGCATTGGAATTTTATTATCTGATCTGGGGTTTATATCAGGTATCCACTATCAATTGGTATTTGCGATACATTGATAGTGTGGTTAAGGGTGTATAAATCATTATATAGCAATATGTTCAAGTCAATCAATCCGTACGATCAATCTGTTATTGCAGAGTTTCAATTACACAGTGATGATGAAATTCAAAAGAAGCTAAACCTTGCGTCAAGCGCTTACAAGATCTGGCGCAAAGAAAGTTTCTCCAACCGTGCGGCACTGATGAATAAGGTGGCACAACTTCTTCGACAAAATAAAGAAGAGTATGCCCGTGTCATCACACTCGAGATGGGCAAGATCATTAATGAATCAAGAGGTGAGATAGAAAAATGTGCTGAGGCATGCGAATACTTTGCACAGCACAGTGAAGCATTTTTATCGGACACGCCTATTCAAACGGAATCGAAAAGAACATACATTACCTATCAACCTACTGGAGCGGTATTCTCCATCATGCCCTGGAATTTTCCTTTCTGGCAGGTATTTCGTTTTGCAGTTCCCAATATTATGGCAGGTAATGTTGTCATGCTGAAACATGCTCCCAACGTTTGTCAGACTTCGCTCTTAATTGAAAAAATATTTCATGAAGCAGGTTTTCCAGAGGGTGTTTTTCAATCTTTCATTATTGATGTTGATAAAGTAGAAGGTATCATTCGTCAGGATATTGTTCAAGGCGTTACCTTAACAGGAAGCGAGAAGGCAGGAGCACAGGTGGCAGCGGTCGCGGGAAAGCATATTAAGAAAAGTGTGCTTGAGCTTGGCGGAAGTGATGCCTTCATTGTCTTAGACGATGCCGATTTAGAAAGAGCAGCAATAATTGCTATTCAATCGCGGATGCGAAATGCAGGTCAGGTTTGTATTGCGGCCAAGCGTTTTATTGTGGTAGAAAAAGTGAAAGAAGAATTTTTAAATCATCTTCAGAAAAATATTTCCGCACTTATCCAGGGAAATCCTCTGGATGAAAAAATCACAGTAGGCCCAATGGCTCGGCTCGATTTGGCCGAAACGCTGGAAAAGCAAATGGGGAGTTCAATCCAATCCGGAGCGCGGAGAATACTGGGAGGTGAGCGTAATGGATGTAATTATCAACCTGCTCTACTCGATAATGTAAAACCAGGAATGGTTGCTTTCGAAGAAGAGACGTTCGGACCTTTAGCTTCTATCATTACAGTAAAGAATGAAAGTGAAGCCATCGCATTAGCGAATACAAGTCGCTATGGTCTATCTGCTTCCCTCTGGACAAATGATTTAAATAGAGCCGCTGTACTTGCGAAAGAAATAGAAGCGGGGGCTGTGTTTGTGAATTCGCTTGTTCGTTCAGATCCTCGATGGCCAATCGGAGGTATCAAAAAATCCGGATACGGCCGGGAGCTCGCTGAGGCTGGAATAAAGGAGTTTATAAATGCGAAGTCAGTGATTATAGACTAAAAGGTCTTGAAAATGAATTGGCCATTGTTAACAGATGAATAAATTCTTTTGTTAAAATACTTTCAGAAATATTTGAAAGTATGAAAAATTAAAGTAGGTTTGAGCCATGGAATACAATGAAGCAAAGCAAAAGTTCATACACGCCTGGGGCACTTTAGGCTCCAATTGGGGTATAAATAAGGCTATGGCTCAGATCCATGCTTTGTTATTGCTTGCTACTGAACCCTTGTCGGCTGAAGATATTATGGATGAACTTCAAATGTCTCGCGGAAATGTAAATATGAATTTGCGTGCGCTAATGGATTGGGGTATTGTAAAAAAAGAACATAAGGTAGGGGAGAGAAAGGAGTACTTCTCAACAGGGAAAGATGTCTGGGATTTGGCAAAACAGGTTTCGCGTGAGCGGAGGAGGAGAGAGATTGAACCCATCATTAAGGTTCTTGAGGACGTTCAAAGTGTCTCAGGTGATGATAAGAAAGCAGTTGCTGAATTTAAGAAGGTAACAACAGAACTTTTTGAATTCTCCAGTAAGATTGATGGAGTGATAGAAAAATTCACAAAGTCAGATCAAACCTGGTTTTACAAACTGCTTATGAAGTTGTGATATTTTTTTGAACATAACTTTCAATATTTATTGAAATTACTAAAACATCAAAAAATAAACTTTAACTAAAATTTAAAATTATGAACTACACAATCTTAAGCTACGCGCTCTACATGCCAGTTACCATCGCACTCACTGTTTGGGTAGCAAAAACACTGTTTACAAATGGACGTGTTTTTTTGGTAGACATTTTTCATGGAAATGAACTTCTCGCAGACAGTGTAAACAAACTGCTTGTTGTTGGATTCTACCTGATCAATATCGGGTATGCTGTTTACACACTTCAAATCTTTGGGGAGATTAACAGCATTCAAGTAGTAATTGAAAAACTGAGTATCAAGTTAGGTGCGATCATCCTGATTCTTGGAGCCATGCATTTCTTTAATCTGTTTGTATTCTTCAAACTTCGCAGAAGAGCAAAAGAAGTAGTTGCTTAATAACAATGTTATGAAAACACTTACGGATCACACCATTATTTACGATGATGAATGCCCTATGTGCAACTTGTATACGAAGGCTTTTGTAAAGACTGGAATGCTTGATGCCAATGACCGAGAGGCATTTACCGAAGTAGTCAATACGAATATCCCAAACATCAACTGGAATAGAGCGCGGAATGAAATTGCCGTGATTAATAAAAGTGATAATTCAGTTAAGTATGGAGCAGAGGGTTTAGTCCATGTTATTGGTTACAATTTTCCAATGTTTAAATCGCTATTCAATCTTGATTTCGTTCGTGTTTTAATGAGCCGATTGTATTTTTTTATATCCTACAATAGAAAAGTGATTGCACCGGGGAAAATCTTTGAAGGTGATAATAAGTGCACACCCGATATGAGTTACAAGTATCGATGGGCCTACATCATCTTTCTTTGGTCAATTACTTCTACAGTTTTAGCGTTTTACTCAAGACTTCTTGTATCCCTTGTTCCTGAATCTAACTTCGTAAGAGAATTTTTAATCTGTGGCGGCCAAATTATTTTTCAGGGAATAATAGTTGGATTAGTTCGAAGAGATAGGTGGATTCATTATCTCGGTAATGTAATGACAGTATCCTTAAGTGGTGCTCTATTGTTAAGTCCTGCATTTCTTCTGAAAGGATTTATCCACTCAGGTATTTTTTATATGAGTTACTTTATGATTGTAGTTGCGCTCATGTTCTTTGAACATATTAGAAGGGTTAAGATACTTGGATTACCGAGGTTTATTTCGTTGACCTGGGTCATCTATAGATTTCTTGTTTTGTTAATCATTTTATAATTCGTGCAGATGAAAAAGATTGTTATTGCTGGTGGTACTGGATTCTTAGGAAATTGTCTCGTTGATCACTTTCGTGGAAAGAATGCTCAGATAATTATTTTAACGAGAGGAGAATCGCGAACAAGCGAAGCCATTCAATATGCAAACTGGGATGGAAAGACATTTGGATCTTGGGTAAACACTTTAGAAGATGCAGATGTACTGATCAACTTAAATGGCAAGTCGGTAGACTGTCGTTATACGGAGAAAAATAAAAAACTGATTTACTCAACACGTTTAGATGCAACCAACATATTAGGTCATGCCATTCAGCAATCCAGGAACCCACCTAAGCTTTGGATCAATGCTGCATCAGCCACCATTTATCGTCATTCGATCGATAAAGAAATGGATGAATATACAGGCGAAATAGGTACTGGTTTTTCAGTTGATGTTTGTCAGAAGTGGGAGAATACCTTTAACAGATTTGAGACAAGCCAAACCCGGAAGATTCTGATACGAACGGGTATCGTTCTTGGAAAAATTGGAGGACCATTAAAACCGTTAAAGATGCTGGCAAAGTTTGGGTTAGGTGGAAAGCATGGATCGGGAGATCAATACTTTAGTTGGCTCCATGATAAAGATTTTGTCAACATCATACAGTTTCTGATAGACAATCCGGATGCAGAAGGTGAGTACAATGTTACCGCGCCAAAGCCAGTCGTAAATAGTCAAATAATGAAAGCACTTCGATCAGCCATCGGAATTTCGTTTGGACTCCCTCAGCCGAAATGGCTTTTGGAATTTGGAGCATTGCTCATTGGAACCGAAACAGAATTAATCCTCAAAAGCAGGAGAGTTATTCCAAAAAGACTGCTTGAAGCAGGTTATAAATTTCAATTTGATAATATTGAAAAGGCAATGATTGATCTTGCTGCCTGAATGAGTTGGAGATATGTCTATGTACTAACCTTCGTTAGTAAAACTTTTTTTAAAGTTCTTGCCATCAACGTTATCATTTACCTAACTTTATCGTTTAATTTTGCAGAAACATAAAAACAAACTGAATGATTTTCATCTGACGTTCTCATTTAAACAACAAAGAAAGAAATTGAAAACATTGATCACCATCCTCCGAGCAGTTCAATCTGCTTTCCTACCTAAAAGAACTCTATCGTTCTTATCTGCTGCCTGCACGGTGACCAGGCGACCCCGACCCCTACGCTTTGTGCGTATCTGAGTCTTTCATTTTTAAAATGTTAGTCAAACAAACGGCATGTCCAGGATGTGGCGTTTATGGTGCGTTTCGCGCCATGGGTCTTAATTCAATTATTTTAAAGCAGTTAGTAAAGTGGAAAATATTAAACTCATTGTAAGGCGCGCCACGCCTGATGATAAAAAATACGCAAACACCATCATTCAAGAGATGGAGGAGTCTGCCAAAGCACGTGGCACCGGTATTGCCAAACGCTCGCCTGAATACATCGAAAAGAAAATGGATGAAGGCAAGGCTGTAATTGCCACCACGGAAGAGGGTGTTTGGGTAGGCTTCTGTTACATCGAGGCCTGGGAGCACGGCAAGTATGTGGCCAATTCGGGGTTGATCGTATCACCTCCCTTTCGAAAAACAGGAGTTGCTACTCAGATCAAACAAAAGGTATTTGCCTTGTCTCGTGAAAAATATCCTGAATCTAAAATCTTTGGACTGACCACTGGTTTGGCAGTAATGAAGATTAATTCAGATCTTGGTTACGAGCCCGTTACCTATTCGGAGTTAACCACAGATGAGGAGTTCTGGAAAGGATGTCGGAGCTGTGTGAATTTTGATATTCTGACTAGTAAGGAGCGCAAGAATTGCATGTGTACTGCCATGCTCTTCGATCCTGTTGAAGCAGCGAAGAAGATTGAGGAAGCTAAATCAAAAGCACAACTAATTGTAGAGCCAGAAGGTGAATTGCATTTACATAAACACCGCCAGTTTAAAGGTAACTTCAAATTGTTTGAGCGTTGGGTTCGCTTTAAGCAATACGTACTATTGAAAACAAGTAGAAAAAAAAATAGTGATGGAGATCCATCAAATAAACCAAAATCATTTCTAAGCATATTTTTCTGGTAAACGATACAATGAAAAAGAAAGTAGTATTAGCATTTAGTGGTGGATTAGATACATCGTATTGCGTAAAATATTTGGGTGAAGACAAAAATTATGAAGTTCACACCATTACGGTAAACACGGGTGGCTTTGATGACACTGAATTGAAAGCCATTGAAGCTCGTGCAAAAAATCTTGGGGTAGCATCACACAAAACAGTTGATGAAACAAAGAATTATTATGAAACAGTAATTCGCTTTCTCATCTACGGAAACATACTAAAGAATAATACCTATCCACTAAGTGTAAGTGCAGAGCGCATGTCACAAGCTTTGGCTGTGGCAAATTATGCAAAGGCAATTAAAGCGGATGCAGTCGCGCACGGAAGTACAGGTGCCGGTAACGATCAGGTTCGGTTTGACATGGTGCTGAATATTTTGGTACCCGGTATCGAGATCATCACACCCATTCGTGAATTGAAACTCTCTCGAGAAGAAGAAATTTCCTACCTCAAGTTGAAAGGCGTACAGATGAATTTCGAAAAGGCGATGTACTCAATCAATAAAGGACTGTGGGGAACATCCGTTGGTGGAAAGGAAACATTGAGTTCGTTAGGTATGCTACCGGAAGAAGCGTGGCCAACACAATTAACTAAAACTGGAAACGAGGAAGTTGTATTGGATTTTGATAAAGGTGAGTTGAGAAAGATAAATGGAAAAGCATTTGCTCATCCAACGGAAGCGATTCAATACCTTCAAACCATCGCAGGCCCATATGGAATTGGTCGTGACATACATGTGGGCGATACGATTATTGGAATAAAAGGTCGCGTTGGTTTTGAAGCAGCAGCACCCATACTTGTTCTCAAAGCACATCATGCATTAGAGAAACACGTGCTTACCAAATGGCAGCTTAGCTGGAAAGATCAGCTGGCGCAATTTTATGGTAACTGGTTGCATGAAGGTCAATACCTTGATCCGATTATGCGCGATATCGAAGCCTTCTTAACGAACTCTCAACAGCAAGTTACGGGTACAGTACATATTCAATTGTATCCATACAGATATCAGGTATTAGGTATTCAATCAGCAAATGATTTGATGTCATCGAAATTTGGTAAGTATGGAGAAATGAATTTAGGTTGGACAGGTGATGATGTAAGAGGCTTCACCAAAATTTTTGGTAATCAGGCCATGATTTATCATCAGGTGAAATCAGAGAATGAGAAAGTTTAATTTTTGGAGAGAAGTGCAATGAAAAAAATACAAGTAGGAATTATTGGTGGTGCAGGTTACACCGGAGGCGAAACAATTCGATTGTTGCTAAACCATCCGCAAGCAGAACTTGTGTTTGTTCATAGTAGAAGTAATGCAGGTAATCCCCTGCATACTTCCCATCCTGATTTAATGGGTGACACTTCACTTACCTTCACAGACTCCATCAACCAAAATGTTGATGTAATTTTTCTTTGTCTCGGACATGGCGAAAGCAAAAAGTTTTTAACTGAAAATTCAATTAACGCTTCTGTTAAGATCATCGACTTAAGTCAGGATTTTAGATTGGGAGAACAAGTTGAAGGGAGAGAGTTTGTTTATGGTCTTCCGGAGGTAAATCGCGAAGCCATTAAGAACGCATCAAACATTGCTAACCCAGGATGTTTTGCTACTGCTATTCAACTTGGCTTAGCACCGTTGGCAAAAGTAGGTTGGTTAGGGGATGTGTACACAACAGGTATTACAGGCTCAACAGGTGCTGGTCAGAAATTACAAGACACTACGCACTTCACCTGGCGAGCAAATAATATTTCAGCATATAAGACATTAACACATCAACATATTAAAGAGATCACGAAGACGATTGAACAATTGCAAAGCGGGTATGCGAAATCAATTAACTTCATACCATGGCGCGGTGATTTTACGAGAGGCATTTATGTGAGTTCTTGCATTACCGTAAAGCCATCGCTTGTTGAGGTTGAAAAACTGTATCATGACTTTTATGAAGGACATCCCTTTACTATTCTTTCACATGATATGATTGATTTAAAGCAAGTAGTGAATACCAATAAAGCATTGGTTGCATTAGAGAAGCAAGGAGATAAGCTGGTTGTTCATTCAGCGATTGATAATCTTTTGAAAGGTGCTTCCGGTCAGGCAGTTCAAAATATGAACTTGATGTTTGGTCTTGAAGAGACTGCTGGATTGAAATTAAAGAGTATTGTATTCTAACATCCAGATCCGGTAAAGAGATGGATTTAATTTTCGAACATGAAGTTATTTGACGTATATCCGTTATTCAATATCACTCCTGAAAAAGCTCAAGGCTCATGGCTTTGGGATGAGAGCGGTCAAAAATACCTTGATCTCTATGGAGGTCATGCCGTGATCTCAATCGGTCATTCGCATCCACACTATGTAAAGTCTTTGTCGGAGCAATTGAGCAAGATTGCATTCTATTCAAATAGTGTACAAAATCCTTTACAAGAAAAACTAGCAGAGAGACTTGGAGCATTTTCGGGCTATCCAGACTACCAACTCTTCCTATGTAATTCGGGAGCAGAGGCAAATGAGAATGCGTTAAAACTTGCATCATTTGTAACAGGCCGCAAAAAAGTTATTGCATTTAAAAAAGCATTTCATGGTCGAACATCAGGTGCGGTGGCGGCTACTGATAATCCAAAGATTGTAGCGCCATTCAATGCTGGTCATGAGATTGTTTTTGTGCCAATGAATGATGAGGCTGCTCTTAGTTCAGTATTGAATAAGGATGTTGCAGCTGTTATCATTGAAGGTATTCAGGGTGTTGGAGGAATTCAGTTACCGGATGATTCATTCTTAAAATTTCTGGAAAAGAAATGTAAGGCAAATGGTTCGTTGTTGATACTTGATGAGATTCAATCGGGTTATGGACGAACAGGAAAATTCTTTGCGCATCAGCATGCTGGTATTAAACCGGATCTGATCACGATGGCCAAAGGTATGGGAAATGGTTTCCCGGTAGGTGGTGTTTTAATTCAGGGTGATATCAAACCCTGGAGCGGCATGCTAGGCACAACTTTCGGAGGTAATTACCTTGCTGCTGTTGCATGCCTTGCAGTACTTGAGGTGATGGAAGAAGAGAAGCTTCTTAAAAATGCTGAAACACTTGGATTATATTGTATTGAAGAATTAAAGAAAATCTCAGCGCTGCTTGATATTCGTGGTCGTGGTTTAATGATTGGCTTTGATCTTTCGGAAGACAAGAAAACTGTACGCAATGATCTTTTAATAAAGCATAAAATATTTACAGGTGAGGCAAAGCCAAATACAATACGACTTTTACCTTCACTCGCTTTGCAAAAGAGTGAAATCGATATTTTCTTAACCGCATTGAAAGAAGAATTAAAATGAAATTGCCATCCCGATACATTACCGCTCATATTGTAACAATGCTTGGTAATTCCATGTGTCCATTAAAAACAATTATTAACACATGAAAGATTTTATTTCCGTCCCCCCCGGTGTTTCAGACATTTACAAGCTAGTCAAGATGGCATTGGCCTATAAGGCAAATCCATATTTGGATAAAGGACTTGGTTCGAACAAACGTCTTGGTTTACTCTTCTTGAATCCAAGTATGCGTACGCGATTGAGTACGCAACTTGCAGCACAGAATCTGGGAATGGAAGTTATTGTTTTCAACGTTGGCCAGGATGGCTGGGCATTGGAGTTTGAAGATGAGGCCATCATGAGTGGAAACACTGTTGAGCACGTTAAAGACGCGGCACCAATCCTCGGAAAATACTTTGATGTACTGGGTATTCGTACATTTCCTTCATTGCAAAATAAGGTAGACGATTACAGCGAGCTGTACATCAATCAGTTTATAAAGTATGCAGGTATTCCGGTGGTCAGTTTGGAGAGTGCCACGGTTCATCCGCTACAAAGTCTTACCGATGTTATCACGATTACTGAAACATTCAAAGAAAAGAGAAAACCTAAGATAGTTTTAACATGGGCACCTCATGTAAAAGCTTTACCACAATGTGTTGCCAATAGTTTTGCTCATTGGATAAATGCATGGGATCAAGCTGACTTTGTAATCACCCATCCTGAGGATTATGAATTGGATGAACGCTTTACAAAGGGAGCAACCATCACCCAAAATCAAAGTGAAGCATTGAAGGATGCTGACTTTGTGTACGTGAAGAACTGGAGTACCTATGTTGATTATGGAAGAATTTATTGTAACGATCCTCAGTGGATGCTAACCAATAAAAAACTTCAACTCACCAACAACGCAAAGGTAATGCATTGCTTACCTGTGCGGAGAAATGTAGAATTAAGTGACGAAATATTGGATGGACCGAATAGCATTGTAACGCAACAAGCCTCGAACCGTGTTTGGGCTGCTCAAGCTGTACTCAGTGAAATTTTATCAGGTACTAAGTAATACGGTGTCGCAACTGACCTTTAACGATTAACAGATAACCGAACAATGAATAAGTTATTCATCATCAAGATAGGCGGTAATGTACTGGACAATCCAACGCAACTGGATTTGTTCGTGAAGAACTTTTCTTCCATCAGCGAAATGAAAATTTTAATTCATGGTGGTGGAAAAATAGCGACAAAGATTGGTGAGCAATTAGGTATTGAGTCGAACTATTTAAATGGACGGAGAATTACGGACGCTGCTACACTTGATCTTGTAACAATGGTCTATGGTGGATTGGTAAACAAACAGATCGTAGCTCAACTTCAACAAATGAATTGTAATGCCTTGGGTGTTACAGGAGCAGACGGAAATATGATAAAGGCAACGAAGCGTCCTGTTAAAGATGTTGACTATGGTTATGTTGGTGACGTAAAACCTGAAAATGTAAATGCCGATTTACTTGCCGTGTTACTGAACCAAAACATTACGCCTGTTTTTGCTCCCCTTACCCATGCTGATGGAAGAATGCTAAACACAAATGCCGATACAATTTCATCTGTATTGGCAGTAGCACTAAGTAAACATTTTGATGTAAGATTGATTTTTTGTTTTGAAAAGAAGGGTGTGTTAAAGGATGTAAATAATCTGGATTCAGTTATTCGTCATCTCCCTAAGGAATTGTATACAGAACTATTAACCAAACAGGTTTTTGCGGATGGTATTCTCCCGAAACTTGAAAATGCGTACGCTGCAATCCAGGCAGGAGTGAAAGAGGTGTTGATTGGTGAAGCTGGTGATCTGGTAAAAAATACAGGACAGGAAACAGAAGGAACACTCATAACTTTATAAAAAATTTCGAGTGCTCGAAACTCGGAACTTTAAACTCGGCATGACAAAAGAAAAACTCCCTGCGTTAGCATTGAATCTTCTTCAGCGACTAATCGCTACTCCTTCCTTTAGTAAGGAAGAAGATGAAGTAGCTTCTATTATAGAGGATTTCTTTGAACAGCATGGAGTGCATAGCTATCGCAGAGCAAATA
>ERZ795059.1414-NODE-1414-length-26956-cov-19.237240_pt1 | contig 26956 bp, 22 predicted proteins | sample MGYA00375143_ERZ795059 | MGnify/ENA primary metagenome ERZ795059 (study PRJEB30188, sample SAMN05720168) | activated sludge metagenome | isolation source: Anaerobic digester | place: USA | collected 2015-01-07 ... | reverse complement strand
CCGATTCGCTCTCAATTATCCGGGAGTTATACATGCAATAGAGGCATTTGCGCTTTTCACAATACGGCACGTGAACGTAAAGAGATAAAAAAGGCTCGTTTTTATCAGAAAGAAATCCGCGCCAATGCTTGAGAGCTTCGTCAGGGGCTATATAACTGTCTATCCCGGTCGAAAGATAAACATAAGGATTAAATAGGTTATACTCTTTGGTCAGCAGTTCATATAATTCGATTTTTTTGAGAGCGTTGCGATAATCCATATATCTTCCGCGTATAGCGCCGACGTATACAAAATCTTCACCCGCGCGCCAACCAAATTTAAGTAAACACTATGTTTGATATTATAATTGATTCGCTTTGATTCCGACCTCATAAATACATTTTCTTTTTTGAGTTGTTGATGAAACCGCAGCCCGGAATTTTCACGGGAAAATCTGTAAAATCAAATAAAGGGCGATCTATGTCGTTGAATAATAGACTCGAACTGTCGTCACATATGAAACAGCATGCTCTCTCGTTCTAGCTCAAATCGCCTCGTGCCGCATCCCTTTCTTCGATTTAAATCCGCATTGGTGAAGATTGCGGGCTAGCCGGCGCCGCAAGAGAATCGGAACAGACTTTGGCATTCGCGATTACAGGCGCTCGAAAGGACAAACGAAAAAAGCCCGCATAAGCGGGCTTTCATCGTATCGCGAGGGTTGGATTCGAACCAACGACCTTCGGGTTATGAGCCCGACGAGCTACCGGACTGCTCCACCTCGCAAAAAGATTATAGGGTCGCCGCTGTTGAATGTAAAGGTCTTGAGCAAATCAGGGTTTATTCATCGTCGCGGCATGGGCGTGGACAGTGTTATCTCAAGCGCCAAGGCGGGAAATGGGGAGTGTGCGTGAGAGTAACCGATAAGCATTGCTCACGAGTGGAGCGTGCCGGGATTTGTCTGTGGGTGTCTATGACAGGGCGAAATATTTAACCTGATTATGATTGTGATATAATATTCAGCAGAAAATACACAAAAAGGAATGAGGAGATATTGTTGTGGAGTGCAATATAAAAGAAACTCTTCAAGTTGTTGCTTCAGTTTTAAACATAATTGGTGTTATTTTTGTATTATGGCAAATTGTTCTTTCGCGAAAATCAGTAGAAAAAGCCGAGGAATCTGTGTTATTAGCACATCGTTCGTTGGAAGCTGCTCGACAAAGTGTAGATGACGCAAAGCTAAGTAGGCAACTAGAAATTTTACCCAATCATGGTTGGGTCTTTTCTGTAAATGCCAGCTTGACGAGATGGATACGAGAGTTGACGGAAAAGTCTGATAAAATAAAGAGAATAGTTCAAAACATAAATAGCGATTCAATGAGAGAACTTTTTTCTTCAAATATTAAGAGTCCCACGGACCTTCATTTGAGAAAATACGATCGTGACAATATGCCCTTATGGCTTAGTCAACTATGGGTTTCTGCGGCGCAGTATTACTACAATGCCATCATTTTACTATCACCAGAACGTCGTAGTGATTCTGTGAAAGACCTTAATTCCTATGCCGAACGTTTCGATGAATCTCTGTCTGCAATAAAAACAATTCATAAATATTTGAGCGACATGGTCCCTGAAGTGATAGGGGAAACACCTGCTTCAATAGATGATGATTCCTTTTTTACATAACTGGTTTTCTTTACTTCTTTCATCTCGGTCTATCTCACATTACACCTGTCAACTGCCCATTGTCACGCCCTCCGGCACCTGAATGTCCGCGAACGCCTGCATGACTTTCTCATGTGTCGGGTTTACATAAATCTGGGTGGTCATTATACACTTGTGGTGGGCTACTTCTTCCGCTATGTGGATTCCATGACGGTTCGCTACCTGAGTGACTACGTGGTGGCGGATGTCTTGGAAACGAATATCCTTTATGCCGGCTTTTTCCACAGCCTCGTCCCAGACCTTTCGGGGGAATCGTAGCCTAGCGCCATACCCGCCCGTCTGGCACGTCTGGATGGGCTGAACGCTGTTCGCAAAATACCTGTTTTGCTCTCTCATTCAAGCCTGTTGTAATCGATTTTCGTCTATTGCTGGTCTCGTTGAAGAAGCTTTTAGATGCGATATTCGCGGGGTGGAAAAGATTAATTGAAAAAACGTCAATCTTCCGGGAGGGGGCCGATGAAGGGGAGGGCTGAGGAGATGGAGCGGACGAGCTTTTTTGATTTCTCTCTGATCGGCAATACTGACACGGCGTCGTTGAACGAGCTTTTCATGCTGGGGGCTGATTTGGCTATGATTGTCATCAGGACGATTCCGGTGAAACAGGCGAAGAGACCCGCTATCAACAGGGCCATCAATCTGCTGAGAAGGATTATCGACATCGTCACGTAGCAAAGAGCGAATCCGCCGAAGGCTCCGACGTACAGGGCGCGCGCCCGGATTTCTGTTTCCAGAGACGTTATCCCGACGGGTTTTCCTTTGTTCGAAATTACCGGGCGTTTATACGCTCCGGTTTGCGGTTTGCCGCCGTCGTCCGGGGACACCTTTGCGCCGCAGCCTGTGCAAAAGGTCTTTTCTTTCTTGGGGTCGAGTATTTTGCCGCATTTCTCGCATTGCATGGCGGTCGCGCTCCATAATCGGAACCTGACGCGCTATGGTTTTCATGCTATTGCTTCTTCCAATAGCGCATTCGCAGAAGTTCCGACACCAGTATACGGCCCGGCATGGAATAAATCAATCGGCCTTAAGCCGCAGCAGGCGCGACACCGCTTGCAGCGGTGAAAAATGAGGGTTGAAGGGCGCGCAAAGTATTGGCGACCGGTCTTTACGGATGAAGTTCAAAATCTTATAATAACACCGTTTTGACCGCCGCCCCCATAGCTCAGGCGGATAGAGCGCCGGATTCCTAATCCGGGTGCAGAGGTTCGAGTCCTCTTGGGGGCATCATCATAATATCTCAAGGAATCGTCGATAGGGAAAGCGGTTTTTAAGTCGGTTTTCGTCGGCGGACTGCAACTTTAACACAGATTTTCACAAGAGAAATCCGGGTTAATGACTAGATTGGTCTAAAACATCAGCAATCATAGAAATTAGAGCGGCGTTTTCAAAAGGTTTCTGAAGGAAGCCTAGAGCGCCGTCGTTTATGACTCTGCTCGCGCTTCTGTCTATGCTGTATCCGGAACAAACAATGACCTTGACGTCCGGGTTGATGGCGCGGAGAAGCCTGAAGGTTTCGACGCCGTCGACTTCCGGCATCATCATGTCGAGTATGACCAAGTCGATTTCATTTCGGCGTTTTCTATAAAGCTCCAGCGCGCGCGCCGCGCCTGAGGCCGGAATCGGGTTGAGGCCGTTGAGAGCGAGTATCTCGGCTGTTATCTCCAGAAAATCCTTGTCGTCATCCACAACAAGTATCGTTCCAGCGACTTTCGGCGGAGAGTCTTCGCTCGAAGCCGCGGGAGCCGCGGGAGACGAGCCTTTTATCGCTGGAAAATAGATGTCAACCCGTGTGCCTTTCCCCGGCGCGCTGTTTACGGACATGAAGCCATTGTGTCGTTGCACTATGCCAAGAGTGATAGGCATACCGAGACCGGTTCCTTTTCCGCGTTCCTTTGTGGTGAAAAAAGGCTCGTAGATTCGATTGATTACATCCGCCGGCATTCCCTTTCCGGTGTCGATTACTGATATGCGGCAGTAGTCTCCGAAGGACGAGTTGGGGATTGCGGCGCAATCTTTGTCATTCAGCGAAACATCCTCTGCCATTATGGTTATGACGCCGTTTTCCGACATTGAATCGCAAGCGTTAATGCTAACGTTAAGAAGAGCCTGAATGGCTTGGTTCATATCCAGAGACATAGTGGCGGAGCTTTTTGCGGTTTCGGAGCAGATATTGATATTTTTCGAAACGGTGCGCTTGAGCAGGTCGAGCAGTTCGGACACAATCGCTTCGGCGGAAGTTGAGCGGACATCCAGTTTTTCCTTGCGCGCGAATGTTAGCAGATTCATGGTCATGTCTTTTGCGCGGGCGGAGACTTTCTTGATTCTGTCCATGTGTTTAAAATTTGGGTCGGACTCGTCCAGACTGTCCAGAACGACGCTTGTAGTGGCGATAACGATGGCGAGTATATTGTTGAACTCGTGTGCTATGCCTCCGGCCAGTTTTCCTATGGCGTCCATCTTCTGGGATTGAATGAGCTGATCCTGAGTTCTTAAAAGTTCCGCGGTCCGTTCGGCGACCAATTCTTCGAGTTTTTCGCGGTGTTTTTCCAATTCGATTGCAGCAAGTTTCTTCTCCGTGATATCGTGCGCGATGGCGATAAGATATTTGTTGCCGTCGGGGTCGTGGAAGAGGGCCTTTTCCGCGATCTGCCATCTTTCCCTGCCGTCGATCTCGGTGAGCTTTTCCTCATTGATGTTGGGTTCGCCGGTGGCGAACACATTCTCTTCGACTGCTCTAAAAACGTCCGCCTCTTCTTTGCGAATAAAATCGTAATCGGTTTTTCCTATCATCTCTTCTACGGGCAGTTGAAACATGTCGCCGATTATTTTGTTGATGAGAACCCACTTGTGTTCGCTGTCTTTAACGGCGAGCGGATAGGGAATAGCGTCTATGACGCTCTGAAGAAAATCCTTAGTTTTCTTCAACTCGGACGTCCGGGTTTTCACCAGCTTTTCCAGATGGATGTTTTGTTGTTCTTTTATGTTCCAATTCGTGACATCGGCGAGAGTTATTATTGCCCGTTCGCTCGACAGGGGGGTCACCGAGTGGAGCAGGTTCCTGCCGTCCCTGACGTCTTCGAAAACCATTTTGCGTCCGGATTCGAGACATTCTTTCAATATCGCTTTTCTGCGTTCTGACACTTCCGGGAGCATAAATTTCTCAAAGTGGTTTTCGATCAACTCTTCGGCGGTTCTATTCAAATTCAGGCATGCCGCATTATTGCAGAACTCGATAGTTCCGTTTTTGTTTATTATGAGAGTCGGGACGTCGATGTTGTTCAGAATGGCTAACTCAGTCGAGTTCTTCATTTATTCTCCGCAAGACGCGTTGCCCGGAATGTCAATCATCGCGCGACTAACTCGTCTTTATCAAAACGATAATATAAATGGCTTTAAAGCAATATGCAAACATCGCCGCGGACGCGAAAACGAATATGAGCCGTTTTCATTTTGACGAAAGTTCTGAAGAGCAGTTCGGGCACTTGATTGCGCGCACGGAAATAGTCGAGACGCAAAATGGACATTCCATCGTTGTCGGAGCTTCGGCGGGAGCTGGCTGGGGCTGTTTCTTAAGCCGGTTCACCTGTTTGACTATCAAGAAAATGACGAACGCGATTATTGCGAAGTCGATGACGGTTGATATGAAAACGCCGTAGTTTATGGTGGGAGCGCCAGCGGCCTGAGCCTCCGCCAGAGACGCGTAAGTAGCTCCGTTTAGCGCCACGAAAAGGTTGGCGAAATCCATGCCGCCGGTCAACTTGCCAATCGGGGGCATGACGATGTCGTTGACCAGAGAGGTCACGATTTTTCCGAAGGCTGCGCCGATAATCACGCCGATGGCCATATCCAGCACGTTGCCTCGCAATGCAAATTCCTTGAATTCCTTGAGCATAGCGGCCTCCTAATTAGAGTATTTGCGGATTATATTACAACTATTCTGTTGAAGGCGCAATACCTTTGAATCGGCGATTATGTGAGCGACGCTTAAGATAATCCATGTTGAATATGCTGTCAACTGCGAGAAAACGGTTAAGCGTAGCCTATGGTTTAGCAGAAGGAACCGGGTTAAAATAGGTGTCATGCTATTAGGAGGAAGGGGCGATGATTAGATTCGTCAAGGGCGCGCTTATCGGGTTGCTGGTTGCGCTGGGCGCGACAGTTTTCATGTTGGCTTACGTAAATTCTCCAGCGAACGGAAACGACGGGCCGAGAACGTTTGCGATTCAGAGGGGGGACAACGCGACGGCGGTGGCGATGAGACTGCGCGAGCAGGGTTTCATCAGAAGCCCGTCATATTTTCTTCTGGCGGCGACGCTGGGCGATCAGACGCGCTCTTTTATGCCGGGAAGGTATACAATATCCGGCTCGATGAGCGCGAGAGACATACTTGCAAGGCTCGCCTACGGAAAACCGGAGGAGTCGGTCGACAGAGTGACTTTTCCTGAAGGGATGACCGCCGAAGAAGCGGCGTTGAGGCTTGAGGAATTCGGATTGTGCGACGCGGACGAATTCATGTCAGTAGTGGAAGACCCGGAGGCGCACGGAATAGACACGCGCGGGATTGAGCCGCCGACGCTTGAGGGATTCCTTTTCCCGGACACGTATTTCATCGATGAAATGACGACATGCAAATCGATGGCAAAGAGGATGACGACGGAGTTTTTCAAAAAGTTCGGGTCTGCCGAGTCGGCGCGCGCGTCGGAGCTTGGGATGTCGCCGTTAGATGTTGTGACGCTGGCGTCGCTGGTGGAGAAAGAGGCGCGATTGTCGTCCGAGCGCGGGTTGATATCCGGCGTGATTCACAATAGGCTGAAAGCGAAGATGCTGCTGCAGATTGACGCGACGGTGCAGTACGCGCTGCCGGAGCGCAAGGAGAGGCTGCTTTATAAAGACCTAGAAGTTGACTCCCCGTATAACACATACAAGAGGGCTGGGCTTCCTCCGGGGCCGATATGCAATCCGGGGACGGCCGCCATCCGCGCCGCGCTCTATCCTGAGAAATCGGACTATCTATATTACGTGGCCAGAGGCGATGGCGGACATGTGTTCAACCGCACGTTCGACGAGCATGTGCGCTCGAAGCGGGGAGCCGGAAGGTGAGCCTTGGCGAGTTGGCCGCGATCGTAATTTTGCCGGAAGGCGTGCTATGAACGGAATCGGCAGGGAAATATGGCTGCGCTCGGTGGACGTTCCTTTTCACAGGTCGTTCAGGTCTTTCGGCGTTCCCGTGCTTGCTCCTTTTCACATATCTTTCGCAGTCACATATCGTTGTCTGAACCTGTGCCAGACATGCCAGAGCTTCAAAAAATCGCGGATGCGCGAACTGACTCTCAACGAATACTCGAGCGTGTTCGACAAGATGACATTCTCGCCGTTCTGCGCGACGTTCACCGGAGGGGAGCCGTTTCTCAGGCAGGATTTCGGCAAGATAGCGGCTCTGGCGTGCAAGAAGCTGAAGCCGGCGATTGTGATGTTCGAGACCTGCGGAGATCATCCCGAAAGGGTTCGCCGCGTGGTCAGCGCGTTGGCCGGACACTACTCCGACATTCTTTTTATAGTGTGGATATCAATGGATGGAACCGGGGAAGCGCTGGATTCGATGCGGGGCGGGGTTCCGGGGTCTTTCGAGTCGGCGCTGAAGACATACCGGTTGTTGCGCGGCTCTCCGGCGACAAATCTTCTGGTGGGGTTCAACGCGGTGGTGTCGCGTTACAACGCGGCGCTCGCGCCCAAGCTGCTGGACGACCTCTTCATGCTGTATCCCGACCTTGTGTCTATGGACGCGGCGGGAGGAGCGGAGTCGCTGGGAGTCGCCGGTGTGGATGTTTCCCCGACTGCCGAGGAATTCGCCACGGCGGTCGAGGCGTATCTCGAAAAGCTCAACGCCCTTAGAGGCAGAGGCGAGATAAGGTTTATGAAACGGCTTCTGGCGCGGCGGGCCGAAACGGCGCTGGAAAGCCTTAGGACAAATGACAGGGCGGGCAACTGTTTCGCGGCTCACGCCTATCTTTATATTGATCCGAGAGGCTCTGTGTGCGACTGCCCGGTGGCGGCGCGCGAGATGGGCGACCTGCGGGAAAACGACTATTCGCTTGAGCGCGTGTTGAAATCCGCGACCGCGCGACAAGTTCGCAAACAGGTCAATTCCGGGGTGTGCGCGTGCCCGATGTCGGCCCCGTCGATGGCTAATATGTTCATGTCTCCGGGCGGGTACGTCAATCTCGCCGGAGCGAGCATGTAGAGGAGCGGGGATGGAAATATTCGAGATAAATCCCAGAACGCCGGAAGACGCCGAGGTGGAATTGTTGCGGCTTGGCGCACAGGGAGAGGGCGCGGCAGGGTCGCGCCTTCTGTTTCAGGCGCTTCTGGTCAGAGGGGCGTCCCCGGCTGACGCGCTCGCGCTCAAGGAGGAGATGTCGGCGGCGGGAGGAGACGCCACTCTGCCGTTGTCCGTTTATCAGGGGGGCGGAGACGGCGCGGTCGACGTGATTTTGACAGGGGCTTTAGACTCGCATCGCCGTTGCGCTTCGGCAATCGTTTCGCGCTCCCGCGCTCTCGAATCCGTGGCGGCTTCAATGAACCGGCTGATTTCGCGGCTCGACGGCTCCGCGCCGACGCCGCCGGCGCTTTGGCCGGACGGGCCTATGCCCTTCGGCTCCCGCACTTACGTAATGGGAATAATCAACGCCACGCCGGACTCGTTTTACGACGGAGGCCGGAACATTGATGTTGGCGCGGCGCTCAATACCGTCGCAGAAATGGCGGAAGCCGGAGTCGATATCGTGGATGTGGGCGGAGAGTCAACACGACCGGGTTCGGCTCCTGTGGGCGAAGAGGAGGAAATCCGCCGCGCCCTTCCTCTCATAAGGGAGATACGCGCTTCTTTCCCGGCGTTGAGAATATCGATTGACACATACCGCGCGAGAACTGCCGATGCCGCGCTCGCAGCCGGCGCGGGAATGATAAACGACATCTCCGCAATGAGAATCGACCCGGACATCGCGAGGGTGGCGGCGGAGTTCGGCGCTCCGCTATGCCTGATGCACATGCGGGGCGAGCCGCGCAACATGCAACTGAATCCTTCATATCCCGGCGACGTGTGTTTCGAGATTAACACGTTTTTCTCCGAACGCATACGCGCCGCTTTGGATGTCGGGGTGAAAGAGAGCCAGATAGTCATCGATCCCGGAATAGGTTTCGGAAAAACGGCGGAGCATAATCTTGAAATATTAAACCGTCTGGACGAGTTCAGGCCGCACGGCAGGCCGATACTCATAGGGGCGTCGAGGAAGAGTTTCATAGGCGCGGCGCTGGACCTGCCGGTGGAGGAAAGGCTGGAAGGCTCTCTGGCTGCCGCGGCGCTCTCCGTGGCGCGCGGCGCAGACATTGTTCGCGTCCACGATGTCCGCGCGACTGTCCGCGCGGTTAGGCTGGCGGATGCCGTCGTCAGAAAAAAAAGGATGCTGGAACGCAATGATTGAGATTGACGCTCAGGGACTGAAAGCGGGCGAGTTCGCCGAAATTCTCTGCGAGCGCTGCGGCAACGCTCCTCTGGCTTACTATTGCCCGGTATGCGATTACAAAGTGTGCGGCGACTGCGTGCTCAGGGCGTTCCGGAAACGCCGGGATGGCTCTCTTGTCTGCAAACGATGCGGACACACCGACCGCAATCTCGACACTTTCATCGGCCCGGACAAACCTTAAACGCGTCTGCGAATAATCAGATTTCATAAATTGACAATATGGATAGGAACTGACGGAATGCGGCGGTTATTCCCCGCCGAGGCAGCCGCACGCCGCCGATATGTCCGCTCCGCGGCTCTGGCGGACAAGGGCGTCAATGTTGTTGTTTAGCAACACGCGTCGAAATTTGTCCACCCTGTCGGCGGGCGGCGTCTTGTATTTTGCGCCCGGAAACTCGTTGAACGGAATAAGGTTGATTTTGCACGGGATGTCAGCCACAAGCGCGGCCAGCGCGCGGGCGTCGGACTCCGCGTCGTTCACTCCGTCCAGCATCACGTATTCGAAAGTGATTCTCTCTCTCGGTCTAAGCGGATGCCTGCGGCACGCGGCCATAAGGTCCGGCAGAGGATTCTTCTTGTTGACAGGCATTATCTGAGAGCGAATCTCGTTGTCCGGCGAGTTGAGAGACACCGCCAGCTTAGCGAGTCCGAGCCGCCCGAAGTCGCCCATCTTCCTAATTATTCCGGATGTCGAAACAGTGATTCTGCGGTAAGACATGCCCATCCCGAATTCGCCGGTGATGGCTTTGAGGGCCTGCGCCACAGAATCGAAATTCATAAGCGGCTCGCCCATCCCCATCATCACGATGTTTGTCAGGGCGTCATCCGGCCCGAGAGCGCGGCGCGCGAGTATTATCTGATCGAGTATCTCGCCCGCAGTCAGATTGCGTATTAGCCCGCGCCGTCCGGTCAGGCAGAACCCGCACGCCAGCGCGCATCCGCATTGGCTGGACACGCACAGCGTTCGCAAACCGTCCGCCGGAATCAGCACGCTCTCTATCTTGGCTCCGTCGTAAAGGTTGAAAATGAACTTCCTAGAGCCGTCGGAGGATTTGATTTCTTTGTCGAGCGTCAGCGCGTCCACATTGTGAGTCTGCCCCAGCTTTTCGCGCAATCCCTTGGACAAGTCGGTCATTTCGTCGAATGACCCCGCAAGCCCGCGCCAAAGCCAACGCTCTATCTGTTTTGCCCTGAATGCCGGTTCGCCGCATGACTTAACCGCTTCTCTCAGGTCTTCAGGCGTAAGGTTCTTTATCGATTCCATATTCTCCATGTTTGCCGTCCCGGTGTAGAATTATAGCGGACGAACAGAAGACGGGGAACAGAAACGAAACTATGACGGGAATCAAGGCTGAGGAAACAAGCCTGTATTTCATAACGGACGACAGGCGCAGCTTGGGGCGGAGCGCGGAGGAAACCCTCGCGGCGGCGGTAGCCGGAGGCGTAAAGCTCGCGCAGTTCCGCCCATCGGGATTGTCCGACGCTGAGTTCCTGCGCTCAGCCCGCGCGCTTGCCGCAATCGCAGCGTCCGCCGGATGCGCTCTGTTGTTGAACGACCGGGCCGACATCGCGCTCGCCGCAGGCGCCGCCGGAGTCCATCTCGGACGAAACGATGTTCCGATACCCGACGCTCGCCGCATCCTCGGCGCTCGCGCCCTAATCGGCTACTCCGCACATGACCCCGCCGAAGCCGCCGCCGCGCAGCGCGCGGGAGCGGACTTCATCACTTACTCGCCGATATTTCCGACCACATCCCACTCTCTTCCCCGCCCAGCCGTCGGCGCGCGCGGGTTGCGCGACATTATAGACTCTGCCCGCCTGACTATCCCCGTATTCGCCCTCGGCGGCGTCGGACTCGAACAGATATCCGAACTCAAAGCCGCAGGCGTCCGCCGCGCCGCCGTCGTCACCGCCATCACCGAGCAACCCGACATGGCCCTCGCCGCCTCCCGCCTTATCGCCGCTTTACATGATTAGAGGGCGACATCTTACACCTGCTCGAGCGACCTTCCAATTAATAAACTTTATTTGATATAATCAAAACACATCATTCGGTATCTGCGAAAAATCGGTTGTCGCTGTAAACATGAAACGGGGCGGATTCATGCACAAGAGCGTCTATCATTTATTTTTGTCGAACGCGGGCCGGATGGGAGACAGGATTTTTCTGCGCCATAGGAGGGACGGGCGTTGGAAGGGGGTTACATGGGACGAGCATGCCGCGGCGGCGGAGGCCGTCGGTTTGGCCCTCGTCAGGCTGGGAGTGGAAGCGGGGCGTCGCGTCGGCGTTGTTTCCGGCAGCCGCGTCGAATGGGTCTTCGCCGACATGGGCATCATATCCGTCGGCTGCGCCACCACCGCCGGTTACCCGTCGTCGCCCGCGCGCGATATAGCGTATATCCTCGCTCACTCCGAATGCCCGGCGGTGTTCGTTGAGAACGCAGCGCAGATGCGGAAAATCATCTCCGAACTGCCCAATCTGCCGGACATCAGAAAGATAATCGTGTTTGACCCCGAAGGCGCGCCGGAACACCCGATGGCGGTGTCGTTCGAGGATTTTCTGGACTTCGGGCGGGAGGCGGACGAAGCGTCCGCCGCAGAACGCCTTCGCAGAATCGACGCTCTCAAACCGGACGACACTGTCACAATCATATATACCTCCGGAACGACCGGCCCGCCGAAAGGAGCGATGCTTTCCCACGCCAACTGCGTGTTCATCGCCGAGACTTGTTCAAACCTCGAATTCGTGAAAGAGAGCGACGAATCGCTGTCGTTTCTGCCTTTGGCGCACGCGCTCGAACGCGTTGTTTTCTACGCGTCGATGGCGGCGGGCGGCGTCATAAATTTCGCCGAAAGCATTGAGAAGCTCGGCGACAACATGAAAGAGACGAGGCCGACCGTGCTGGTCGGCGTGCCAAGAGTCTATGAAAAAATTCACGAGCGCGTGATGGCTAACGTCGCGGAGTCTTCGCGATTCAAACAGAAGATGTTCTACTGGGCGGTGGGTGTCGGACGCCGGGCGTTCAACCTGACAAGCCGGGGAGGGCGGTTACCGGCGAGGACGGCTCTGAAACTGGCGGTCGCTGACGCGCTAGTTTTCAAAAAGATTAAAGCGGCGGCGGGCGGGCGCATCCGTTGGATCGGCAGTGGCGGCGCGCCTCTTGCTCCTGAGTTACAGTATTTCTTCTGTTCCGTCGGCATGCCTCTCATTCAGGCTTACGGTCTCACCGAGACCGCCGCTCCCGCGATAATCACTCCCGTCGACGCCATCCGTATCGGAACCGTAGGCAAACGCATCGACGGCGTGGACGTAGAAATCGCTCCCGACGGCGAAGTCATCATCCGGGGGCCGAGCGTGTTCAAGGGATACTTCAAAAACGAGGAAGCCACCCGCGAGGCGTTTGACCGCGACTGGTTCAAATCCGGCGACCTCGGCTCGTTCGACTCCGAAGGCTATCTGTCCATCACCGGCAGAAAAAAAGACCTGCTCATCACCGCCGGAGGAAAAAACATCTCTCCTCAGAATCTGGAGCATCACTTCAGCTGCATACCGTTGGTCAGTCAGGTCGTTATTTGCGGAGACGGTCGCAAATATCTCACCGCGCTTTTTACTCTGGCCGAGGAAGACCTGCGGCGGTTCGCCGCCGAACGCGGGCTGAAAGAGGAGGCTGGAACTCCGCTTGCGCGCCGCCCGGAGGTCGATGAATTCATCGCGCGCGGCGTGGAAGAGAAAAACAAGGAGCTGCCACCTTACGAGACAGTGAAGAAATTTAAAATCATCCCCGGAGAATTCACCATCGAATCAGGCGAAATGACTCCTACAATGAAAATCAAACGCAACGTGATATTCGCAAGATACAGCGCGGAGATAGAAAGCATGTACGATTGATGCCGGAATCCGCAGACCCGGCCTGACAACCAGAGTTGGGAGAATTGTTGTAAGAGGTCCGCGCGCTGTTGAGGCTCAACCGACTGCGTCCGCCGAGTCCAGCAACGCCTGCTTCATCGACCTCAGAGTCCCCGACACTTCGTTCGCTAGGTTTTCCAGAGGCACGATTCGCGACTCCTTCTCCGTCCGCAGCTTGAACTCCGCGCCGCCCGCCTTAAGCGACCTGTCAGATATGATTATCCGCATCGGGATGCCGCGCAGATCGCAGTCGGCGAACTTGACGCCCGGAGACGCGTCGCGGTCGTCGAAAAGCGTCTCGACTCCCGCCTCGTTCAAAACTTCGTAATATTTCTCCGCCAGAGCCTTCGTCTCCGTGTTTTTAGAAACCGCCGTTATCAGCGCCTCGAACGGGGCTACGCTCACGGGCAGCGCAAGCCCGAACTCGTCGTTGTATTTCTCCGCCAGACACGCCAGCAGTCGCCCGACGCCTATCCCGTAAGAACCCATTATCACAGGCTTCATCTCTCCGTCTTCGTCCACGAACTGCGCGCCGAGCGCGTTCGAATACTTCGTGCCAAGCTGGAAGATGTTGCCGACCTCGACCCCGTTCGCCACACGCAGCGCGGCGCCGCATTCGGGACATCCCGCCCCTTCGTAAACTATCGCTATCTGCGCCGTCATGTCTGGCTCATAGTCGCGCCCGCAGTTCGAGTTGAGAAGATGGAAATCCTTCTCGTTCGCCCCGCAAACAAGGTTGGCCGAGCGCGCCACTAGCTCGTCCACTACAACCAGCGCCGCGCCCTTCTTTATCCCCACCGGAGACGCGAACCCGGCCACCGCGCCTACAGCCGAAATTTCCTCTTCATGCGCCGGGCGCAGCGTCGCCGCTTTTGTCAGGTTCTTCAACCCGGTGAAATTTACGTCCATGTCCCCGCGCACTATCGCAAACACAAGTTTCTCCGGCGCGTCAGGCCCGAACCCAGCCATAAAGAACACAGCCTTCGCGATTTTCGTTTTTTCAACCCCGAGGAATCCCGCCACGCTTTCGATGGATGTCACATCAGGAGTGGAGACTTTTTCGAGCGGCTTCAGTTCCCCGCCGTCAATCGGTTCTACCCTGAACTTTGCCACCTCCGCGTTTGCCACGTAACCGCACGCGTCGCAGATTGCCAGAGTGTCCTCCCCGATGGGGGTTACGTACATATATTCGTGCGCCACGCTGCCGCCCATCAACCCTACATCGCTTTTTACAACCGTCACCGGCAGCCCCGCGCGCGCGAACATCCTCAGATACGCCTTGTAGTGCGCCTCGTACTGTTTCAGCATCCCAGCCTCGTCCCGGTCCAGCGAATACGAGTCTTTCATCACGAACTCGCGGGTGCGGATCAGCCCCCCGCGCGGCCTCACCTCGTCCCGGAACTTCGTCTGCAACTGATACACAAGGCAGGGAAGCTGCCGATACGACTTTATCTCGGTGGCCGCCAGCGACGCCACCACCTCCTCGTGCGTCAGCGCCAGCGCCATGTCCCTGTCCCACCTGTCGCGAAACCGCAGCAACACCTCGTCTATCGCGTCCCAGCGGCCCGTCCGCTTCCAGATGTCCGCCGGATGAACCACCGGCATCGTCAGTTCTTGCCCGCCAATCCGATTCATCTCCTCGCGCAGAATGTTCTCTATCTTTTTGAGCGACCTGTGGGCAAGCGGCAGATAAGAAAATATCCCCGCCGCCAGCATCCTAACATAGCCGCCCCGAAGCAACGCCTCGTGGGACTTTAATTCGACATCTGCGGGAGCCTCCCGCAGTGTTTCTCCAAACAGTTTTGACACTCTCATGGCATTGCCTTCCTTTATTGAACTCGCGTCCGCCGTCCGCTCCTCGCAGCAGCCCACGATGCGACCTGTCAGCCGCGCGTAATGATACCACAACCCCCGCCCTGTCTCAAGCCGCGCTGCTCTCTTGACTTGCCGCCCCTGTGGTGTAAAATAATCATGCAGTCGCGCGGGAATAGCTCAGTTGGTAGAGCATCAGCTTCCCAAGCTGAGGGCCGCGGGTTCGAGTCCCGTTTCCCGCTTATCATCATTTCAAGAGCGGAAGTAGTTATCTGGCGGCTTTATCGTATATGGATAAGTAATTTGCTTTGTTCAGGGAGTCTTGTCCCAATTCAGCGAGGATGGTTTCGATGGCGGTTCCTTTGAAGGTCAGATATTGTTTAAGATATTTATCCGCAGAGTCAAATTTATTAAGCTTGAAACTCACATAGGACATCAGCAGCAAAGCTTCGGAATGCGAGGGATTGCTTGACAGCAATTCATCAAGAATCGCCGCTGCGCTGTCATGTTTGTCCTGCATGGAAAGGACGGCGGCCAAGTTGAAAGCGGCAAGCTGGGATTTCGGGTCTAGGCGACGCGCTTCGAGAAGTTGCCTGCGGGCGTCTTCAAGCCGCAACAGCCTGCGATAGGATATTCCGAGGTAAAGGCGGTATTCGAAAGCGTCTGGAAATAGTTCCGCAAGAGAGGAGTATTCGGTTGCCGCGGTCCTGTAATCACCTAACAGCAAATAGCATCTGGCGGCCATCGCCTTTGAGGGCGCGTGGTTGGGCGCGAGCCACAGCGAGCGTCGGAACTGCTCCAGCGCTTCGACATGCCTGCCTTTCTTGAACTGTATGCTCCCGATTCTGAAATATGCCGGGGCGTAATTGGGCTGTATGTCGCGGGCCTTGAAAAAAGCCCAAAGAGCGTCGTCCGATTTGCCTGCGTCATTCAGCGACGCCGCATAATGAAAAATTAGCTCTTCGTCATAAGGAGAGGCTTCGATGGCGCGCCGGGCATGGAGTTCGGCTTCGTCGAAATCGAGATTGTTCGAGGCTTCCACGCTTTTTCGGAACGAGACGTCGGCGAATGTTTGGGGAACATATATTATCAGGCACGCGCATAGGAATATCAGCGCGGCGAGCGGAAGCCAGTATCTGGACGCCGCTGAAGGGTTTGCATTATGGTTGCGAGACACGGAAGCGCCGCTTGACCGCAGAACCGACACGCAACCGGCGAACGCCGCGAGCGGAAACCACTCCAAAGGACTGTATATTACGGACTGAAAAGCCATGCCCCTGAAAAGGATTCCGGCGGCGGCGGAGCAAAGGGCGGCGGCAATGATTTTGTCTTCGACGCAAAGCTCGCTGCGAGCGCGGATGTTTTTTGCCGAAACGCGGAAGAAAGAAAACACGAAAAAGAGCAGGGCGGCAAGACCGATGAATCCTGTCTGCGCGGCCATCTGGATGTAATCGTTATAGATATGCGACACATAAATGAAATCCATATTTGGGTCGTCGGCGATCAAGTCCTTAGTGTAAAGAGGGAGAAAGATTTTAAGGTTGCCGGCTCCGACGCCCAAGAGCGGGTTGTCCAAAGCCATTTCCGCGCCGCCGCGCCACATGACCAAGCGCGGTTTGCCTTCGCCGGACGCAAATGATAATGAGCTTTGCGCCCTGTGAACGATGTTCGAGCCGCGCGGAGAATATTTGTATGTGTAAGCGGCAAAAAGCGCTCCTACCAGAGCAATCGCGACGGCAAGCTTTATGAGCGCGCGAAAACGTTTTCTGTCGATAATCAACAAACAGACGAGAAGAGCGGCGAAAGCTACGATGCCCGCAAGCCAAGCGCTACGGCTGTAGCTTATCAGCAGGCATATAAGAAGCATGAGGCAGCTTGCGCCCCAGAACAGCTTTGCCCGACTTCTTTCCGCCAATATCATGAGGGCGACCGCGAAAACGAAGTTCCACAGGATATATCCGCCCAGAATGTTCGGGTCGTCGAACATTCCGGCCACCCTCACGCCCCAGTCAACATACCAGTAAGGAAAAATCCTTATGTATTGAAGGAGAGCTATTATTGACATAAGAACGGCGGCGACCACCGAAACGGTCATCAGCGTTTTAATCTGCCTTGAATCGCGGATGATTGCGGCCGCTGATATGAACATCAAAGAAAAACCGATGAACAGCATGATGTCCTTTATGGCCAGATAACGGTTTGCCGCCACTTCGAAAGACACAATCGTAGCAAGAGTCAGCAATAAGATTGAACCGCCGACAGGGGCGCGCAAAGCGCGAGCCGCAGGCGCTCCGCCTCGGAACATGGAAACAGTCGCAAATATTATGGCAATGCCCGTCATGAAGAACGCCGTCTTAACGCCGTATGGATTATATGCGGCAGGCAGCGCCGCGAAAGGGCATATCAAGAAAAGTGATATTAAAACGAAACGGCCCGCCTTTTCGCCGCCGGCGGCGTGTTCCGCAATATGATTGTGTTGAGCGTTTTCAGCCATTGTTAATATGTTTTGAGTCGTCTATTAAAAGACGGTAGACGGTGATGGAGGCGGATTTGCCTTTTACGGCGGCTTCGAGCGGCGCTGAATAGCTGAAGGCGTCTTTGGTTTTTGCGAAGGTGGAGGCGCTGACGAGGATGGGGATATTGTCTTTGCTGGAAAGCGACTTGATGCGCGCGGCGAGGTTCACGTTGTCGCCGATGACGGTGTATTCCATGCGGCGGACGCTGCCAATGTTTCCGGCGACTGCCGGGCCGGAGTTTATGCCGATGCAGACGTTGAAGGGAGAGCGGCCTTCGCTCTGCCATTTCTCATTCAGAAGAGCGAGTTTCTGTTGCAGTTTGACAGCGCAGGAGACGGCCTTCATCTCGCTGTCGGGGTCGGCAAGGGGCGCGCCCCAGAACGCCATTACGTTGTCGCCGATGAACTTGTCCAGAGCGCCGTCGTGCTCGAACACGGTGTCTATCGCCGCTGAGAAGAATTCATTGAGGTCGGAAAGGAGTTGTTCCGGGGGGGAGGTTTTCATAAGGAGGCTGAAATTAGTCACTTCTGTGAACATGATAGAGACGTTTCGAAGTTCGCCGCCGGGGTCGATTTTGTCAGGAGTTTTAAGGATTTCCTCGGCGACTGAGCGAGACAGGTAGGAAGTGAAAGTGTCGCGGATTTTTATTTTTCGCATTTCGTGGTGGACGCGGGAGCGGAGCTTTTCGCCTAGCAGGAGCGTGTTTTCGACCGTCTGTTTGACGGCTTCCAAGAATGTTATGGTCTCTTTGTCGAAGCGCTCCGGGGGAGAGTTGAGGACGGAGATTACGCCTTTCACGGTTCCGGCGTATCCTAGAGGGAAAGCGGCAAGATGGGAGATTGAGGCGAGGCCGCCTTCATGCCCGGTCCACAACATGCGGGAGTCGTGCGCGGGGCTGGCGCTGACGATAAAATGTCGCGTTTCGGCGACCTTGTAGAAAAGATGCCCCGCGGGCAGAGGGGCCGCGCCGGGGTCTCTCCACGGCCTGAGCGCGCCGTCCGGCCCGAAGACATGTATGGCGGTTTCTTTTGTCTGGCATCTGTCCGCGAATGCGTTTTCAAGAGTTGCAAAAAGCTTTTCTTCGTCAATACTGCCTCGCGTCGCGCGTATCAGTTCGTGTATGTATTCGAGCGAGTCGTTGTTTTCCCGCTCTTTGCGAAGTATGTGGGCGAACATGACGGAGAAGATAGCGATGAAAATGACAGCCGTCACGTGGTCCGGGCTGAAGTTTCCATATTTCGAATATTTGATGATGACGAGCGGGCCTTGCAGAACGCAGATGACAAGCGAGAGCGCGATGGCGCCGGAGCGGCGGAAGTTGAGTCCGGCATAAACGATTGGGACGGCCAGAAGCATGCGAACCCAGCCCAATCCCCAGTGCTCCCGGTCGTAGTAATGGGCGACCGATACAATGACGATAATTGCGACGCTCAGGGCTGCTAAGGTTGCGGTCTTTCTCATGTCAGGCCTGTGATTAAAAGGAGCGCGGCGAGAGCGGTGAAAAGGCATGCAGCCGGGACTGCGCTCCTGAATTTCGAGAAAGTAATGTAAGTCGAAAGAATCATAATGACAACGCTGGCGGCCAGACCGGAGACGGTGGTTCCAAGGGGCGTCTTAGTGGCGATAGCCACGCCCGCGAACGAAGGAACACTTAGAAAAACGGACATGACAGAGAGAGCTATAAGCATGTCGGAAGGCGACGCGCCCCATGATTTCAGTTTGTTCCAGACGGCAAAGAAAAGGCAGAACACCGCAAGATACATCGGGAACACCTGAGCGGTGTTGACTATTAGCCGCCACGGCTCGATTTTAAAATCAAACCCGAAGTTTTTCATTCCCCAAGACATGTATAGAGCTAGAGCGGCGGCTATTGCCAGCCCGGCGATAGAGTTGACGACAAGCCCTTTGCGGACTAACCCCAGCTTTTCCATCGCGGCAGGGTCGGAAACGGTCCAATAAGCGGGCAGCCACAATCCCAGCGCAAAAACTAAAGTCACAACCGGCGGGTTGCTGTAGAAAATAGTATTCCATGTCTGGAACAAAACAGTCGCGGCGGCGAGCATAAGCGCTCGTTTTGCAGTCAGGCCTCCCGAAAACAGGAGAGCGCCGCCGAACCCCAGAATGTACAGCGCGCCCACCAGTATGTCCTTCGTCTCGACGGTTATAGCGCCCTTTTCCCAAAAGATGGAAAGAACGCCTGACACGAGGCTGCCGAGGGCTAAAATTAGGGACGCCGTGATGACCGTAGAATTGGCGAACGCGCCGGGACGGGATTGCTTTTGGAGAGAATCCATAGCCGCGCTTATATCTGCGGCGACGGCCACGCCGTAAGAGGAAGCGTGAACCGCTTCCTGCTTGCGTCGCTTGCGGTTCGCTCCGTTGTCATGTTGCGAGTCGTTCTTCATTTGCTTCCGGTCCGGCTCCTCCGCCTATATGCTGACTGTCTTGATGAATAAATAGTGAATGACGAAAGCCGCCAGCAGGGGTCTGGTCGTGCGGCAGTAGAAATATGTCATTCCAAGAGCGACATGGCAGGAGAAACTCTGCATAATGGAGCCGCCGATGGCTATTTCAAGTTTCATGTCGTAGCTGAGTATGGAAGGAATCCAGTAACAAAACATAATGAATATATTGAGCGCTATAGGCAGAATGATATTGTACCGGAACTCCATGAATCTGCGAGTCAGGACGCCATACAGGATTCCCCAAAGGACGCCGTAATAGAGGGCGCTGGTGGCGGCAAACCAGATGTATTTATTCAATGGAAGAACATTAACGCCCAATTTTCTTATAAACGCCTGACCGATCCAGACGTATGAAATCAGGACTGCCGCGGCAAGAGCGGTGAAAACTATTTCCGCTCCCGGTTTGGCCGGCGTGGTGTATCCGAGAGCTTGGAACACGCGCGGGTTTGCGCTGTTGACTTTCGAGATACAGAACAGCGACGGGATAATCAGAAAGAGGAAGTTGTAGGAGAAGCCGAGAGGGATGGGTATAGTGGCGGCTGCGAACAGGGCGGCGGCGGCGGAGTACCACAGCCAACCCGAAACAGGCAGCCCCCCTGCGATGACGATGGCGGCGGGAAACATGTAAACGAGAAAGATGGAGATGAAGAAGATTTCCCTGCGCATTCCCGGCGGGATTATGTTCACCCCCGGAATAAGCATGGCCATTAGAGGGACGAAAGCGAGAAGGCATCTGCGGAACGCCGGGTCGGCGGTTATCTTGAATTTCTGGAAGCCGGGATAATAACCGGCTCCGGCTGCGAACGGCGCGCTCATATCCGCTCCATTGAGAGGCTGAAAAGCCTGCCGAAACCGGGCGGCGAATCAGGGATTTCCGTCAGCGCGGATGACAGGTTCGAGGCTCCTGCGGCGCTTTCGGAGATTATGGTTTTTGCGTTCAGAGTCCGGGACAAAGACTCCATTTTCACTGCCTTTTCGACTTCCTCTCCCATGATGGTGAAAGTTTTTTTGCGCTCGTCTCCGAGATTGCCGATAAGCGCCTTGCAGGTGTGGATGGCGATGCCGGATGACAGCGGCGTCATGGACCGACGCTCCCAATCGGAATTGAGAGAATCAAGCGCGCGGGACATCTCGGCGGCCGCCTTGACTGCGCGGGCGGCGTGTTCCGGATCCGGGGCAGGGGCGCCCCAGTACGCGATTATGCAGTCTCCGATGAACTTGTCTATCGTTCCTTTGTTGTCGAAAATGACGTCCACCATCGCGGTGAAGTATTCATTCAACTGATTGACAAGCTCCTTCGGCGTGACTTTTTCAGAGATTGCCGTGAAGTCTCTGATGTCGGAAACCAGCACGGTCACTTCCTCCCAGCGTCCCTTAAGCAAGCCGGGCCGTTCGAGCACGTAATCGGCTACGGAAGAAGATACGAAGCGGGAAAAAAGCTCCCGCATCTGCTCCTCGCGCAGCTTTTCCTGCTGGCTTTCTTTTTCCTGAACTATGTTGTGGATTGCGCTTCCGGCGGTCTCCGCGATAGCTTTCGCGATGGACATGTCTTTGTCGGAAAAGTTCTCATCGTTCTTCTTGTCCATCAGCAGGAAAGAGCCGTAGACGGAACTTTCGAACGAAACGGGAACGGCTAAAGCGGATTTGACGTGGGCGGCGCGGGGGCCGACGGTCAGCCGTTTGTCGTGTCCGGCGCTGTTGGTGGATATAAGGGCGTTGGCTCGCGCGCACCAGAGGAGAATATTGTCGGGAGGCGGCTCGACGCTTTCCTCTCCGGGAGGGTCTTGGGAGAACACCGAGGACAGGGAGCATTTGCCGGGAGTGATTTCTGCGTCGCGGCAAACAAGGGCGGCTCCGCCCGCCGCGTCGGTCAGGATTGCGGCTTCCTCGCAAGAGCGCCGGATTATCGAAGCTTCGTCCGGCTCGGCCAGAATCCTCATGAAAACCTGCGACAGTGTGTCCACATACCTGCTTGTTTTCCGCGTTTTGCCCACTGTTCCGCCGACGAATATGCCGAAGAAGATATAAAAGAAGAGAATTATAATCGCCGATGACGGGTCGAAATCGTATGTCCGAGAGCGGGCCGCTATGGGGATAATCGGAACGAACATAAAGATATTCAACAAGCTGCTGATTATGCTTCCCGTGTAGCCGAAAGTCGCGCCCGCATGATACAAGGGAACTATCATCAAGAATCTCAAATAAATGTGGCTTTTCCATTCCCCGGAGAATGAAATATAAAAGACGGCGTATGCCGCAAGGAACTCAAAAAAAATCAACGCCCATCTCGCTTTATCGGATAGATTAATTCTTTTTTTTGCCGGATTGCCGCCGTCCGGAGTTTGCATAAGGTTTATTCTCGGCCGTTCGATTTTAAACCACGAAAGGCAAGTCAATTACAGAATGAAAAAATCACGGAGTTCATTTTACCTTTTCTCGCAATAATATGGAAGTAATAAAAAATTGGATAGGGTTATTCTTTGAGAATCTGGCCGGGGCTAGATGATTGTCGGAAGGCCCATGGGAGTTGTGGAATCTAGCAGAAGATGAGTCATATACGCGGAAAGCATTGCTTTCAGAGCGAGCTTGTTGTCATTGGAAGCGTCCTTTAGGTTGTCCACGGAGGCAAGGGCAAGAGCGGCGGCGCCGAGGGTGAAATAGCTATGGAAGAAGCGTCTGTGCCGACGGTGAAGAGGCGGCTCAAGGATGTCCGGGAGGGACCCGGCGAGTGCGCCGAACAAGAAATGGGCTATAGCTTCGTCCCGCGCGATTTCCTTGTCCGCAAAGGTTCTTTCGACGGCGTAGAACGACGCTCCGGCTATTCCGCCGACGATGGCGTGCAGATTAGTTAAAGGCATATCCCGCGCCTCCCGCAAAGCATATACGAGTGTATAAACAAACGGCTCTCCGGCGTCAACTTGCGAGCGTCAGTCGGCTCTGGGTTTTACCTTCCAGACTGTCATAGCGAGAATCAGGGACAGGACGGCGGAGCCGAGCCAGAAGTAAATTGCGGCGTCGAAGTTGTAAACACACTGTCCGTCGCAGATGATTTTATTCTTTTCGAGGAGATGTCCGCTGATTAACTCCTGAGCAGATGCCCCCATGTAGCTGAAAAGGCCGATGAAGCCCATGACCGCGCCGGTCACCCTTCGGGGGGTTAGGTCGATGGCAGTCAGTCCGCCGAGGAAGGCGACTGTTCCGCTGACGGCGAACCCGAAGACGGAAATGCTGAGCACGTCCAGCCATTTGTGTCCGGGCGGCGCGTAGAAGAAAACAGCCAAAGCTGAGACTTGGAGAAGTCCGTAAAGAAGGGTGGCTTTGTGGCGGTTCGAGTTGAATACCTTGTCCGAGATGATGCCTGAAAGCGCTCCGCCGGCGATTCCGACGATGGGAGACATTCCGAGTATCGCGCCGGCTTCGACCAAGCTGTAATGTTTGACTTCCTGAAGGTAAAGGATGCCCCAACTGTTTATGCCGTAGCGGGCGACGTATGTGAGCGCGCTGGCGAGGCCGAGAACCCAGACCGCCGGATATTTCATCGCCTGCAACTGCTGTTTGAGCAAGGATTCGGAAGCGGTGGCGGGGTCGGGCATCGGTTCATTCTTGTATTCCGCGATGTTGGGAAGCCCCTGAGTTTCCGGCCTGTCCGAAAGCATGAACACCAGAGCTATGGCCATTAGGACGCCGAGGGTTCCCGAAGCGCCGAAGCCGTACCGCCAGCCGAAATAGCTGACGACAACGGAAGTGCAGATGAAAGTGATGCCTTCGCCTATGCTGTGGGAGACATACCAGATGCCATACCAAGTGCCGCGCTCTTTTTTTGAGAACCACTGAGAAAGGCTCACCACGCTGGGCGCGGCTCCCATCGCCTGAAACCATCCGTTCATTCCCCAGAGGATAAAAAACACCCAGAAGAGAGACGAGAAACCCATCGCCAAGTTTATCAGCGCGGATATCAACAGTCCCGCCGACATGAATTTCCTTATGTTGCACCTGTCTGCGAGGACGCCGTTAAAAAACTTGCCGAAGGCGTAAGTCGCCATGAGGATAGCGCCGATTTTGCCCAGTTGCGCCGCGTCGACAATCCCGGCTTCCATCATGGGTTTTTTCACTACGGACAGGCTCAGCCGGGTGACGTAGAAAAAACCGTACCCGATGGTTATGCCGATGAACACGGACCATCGCCTGAAAGTAAATCTTTTTCGAAGTTCGGCATCGGAAAGGTTCAGCCTCGGAGCGTCAGGGCCGGTTTTGAAAAAGTTGGTTATCATAGAAAACATATTGTCGTTCCGCCGTCTTTTTCCGGCAATTATATCAGCTAGAGCGATAAAGGGGTAAATAATATTTTACGAGGCGCATCAAGCGGCTTGCATTGGTTAAGAGAAAATCCAGACGACATAGGCGATATAAGCCGCGAGGAGGATGAATCCCTCAAGGCGGTTGATGTCCCGTTTGAAAATCATGAAAGGCAGCAGAACGACTGAGAATGCCAGCATTGCCGGCGTCTGGGTCGAAATGACGGACGCTTCGACAGGGATGGGGCTGACTAGGGCTGTGAGGCCGAGGATGAAAAGTATGTTGAAGATGTTGCTGCCTACGACGTTGCCGATGCTGATGTCGGATTCCTTCCGAGCCGCGGCGACCATCGACGTGGCAAGCTCCGGGAGAGATGTGCCGAAAGCGACGATGCTGAGCCCCACAACCAGTTCGCTGACGCCTATTTTTAGAGCAAGAGAAATGGCTCCGGTTATCATGAGGTTGGCTCCGACAACCAGCCCGGCGATTCCGCCAAGCGCGAAAAGGAGATTTTTCAGTTTGGAGTTTTCAGGAGCGGCCTCTTCGCCGCCGTCGTTTTTTCCGGCTGCAATTTCTTTTCGCGCCGACTGAATCTGCTGGAATGTGAATAATACAATGCCTGCCATAAGCAGAGCGCCGTCGAACCTGCCGACGGAGCCGTCGGCAATGAGCGCCCAGAATAGGAGAGACGCTCCGAGCATAATCGGCATTTCGCGCTTTAACATTCCGCTGTTAACCGATAGCGGGCGCACGAGCGCGGCCATGCCGAGTATCAATCCTATGTTGCAAATGTTGCTTCCCACGATATTGCCGACGGCGATTGAGGATGAGTTTTTCAGAGCAGAGGTGAATGAGACGAAGAATTCGGGCATGCTCGTGCCGAACGCGACAACGGTCAGGCCTACGATCATCGGTCGGATGCCCATTGCGAGAGCAAGGTTTTTCAAGCCGCGCACCAGAAACTCGGCCCCGAAATAAATAACGGCCAGCCCCGCCGCCAGATATACGATGTCTATAACCATGATCCTCCGCAACCGCAATCAGTCTGCCGCTGATTAATTGTTTGTGTATCCTGCGAGGAAAACAACTGCTTCTGAAAAAATCCTCTTTGTAGAGAAAACTGCGATTTGAAAGTCAAATTGGTTTTCAAATGGAACAGGGGAGCAAAAAGATGTAGAATTCAAATCTGCTGCGCGCCCTGAATCAGGAGCCGCGCGGAATAACCAATCCGGCAGGTTGGGGATCGAGGAACGGAAAAGGAGCGGCAAATGGATAAGACAAAAAGGAAATTCGACAACTGGCGGCAACTAACTGAACTGGGATATTTCAAGAAGCTCGAAGACGGGCGTCTGGCGCTTGTAGAGCCGGGCGTTGAGGGAATTATTGATTTCCATACGCATCTGGGATGGACATCGCTTATCGCGGCTAGGGTGGATGTGACTCGCGAGACGCCTGAAACGAAACATAATTTTCATCCGGACCTCGCGGTGGATATGGATATTTACATGGGTCAGAACTTTTACAACGAAAGGCCGAAATGGGGCGTTCAGGACTACACGGCCTGCACCGTCAAACCTTTCATCAAGGGAAAACACCACACGCACACGATACCCAACGCAATCCGGGAGATGGACGCGCTGAAGATACAAAAAAACGTGATGCTGTCGCTGGATTTCAAGTGGTCGAACTACAACACGAGAAAGATGGGAAAGGCGCTGAAGGGGAATGACCGTTTCGTGTTTTTCTGCATGACGCACCCGAAGAGCAAAAAACGGGAGCGAACTATGGAAGAGTTTCTGGAGATGGGGGCAAAAGGACTGAAGATACATCCGGAAATGCAGTTCAGCTCGGTGGACAAGCCGGAGATGATAAGCATGTTGAAGTTGTGGAAGGAGAAATCGGGCGGGTTGCCGGTTCTGGCGCACAGCGGATTCAATGGATTCGAGCCTAAGAGTTCCAAAGAACACGCGGCGGTGGAGCATTACTGGGCGTTCGCGGAAGCGCTGGAAGGCTCCCCGGCGATTATGGGGCACTCTTCCATGAACCAGTACCGGACAGCGATAGAGATTGCCGAGAAGCATCCTCACGTGTATCTTGAGATAGGCGGACAGCCGCCGGCGCACGTGAGCGAGATGCTTGACCGCCTCGGTCCCGACCGCCTTCTGTACGGCTCGGATTGGCCGATATATCCTCAAGCCACCGCCATCGCAAAAGTCCTTGTTTCGACAGAAGGGATGCCGGAAGTAAGAAAGAAAATTCTGCGAGAAAACGCCCGCAAGGTTCTTAAATTAAACTGACGCGCTGGGAGTCAGGCTATCTCATTATCTGTTGCTCCGTCCCCGAATGTCCGGGCCGTCGGCCCGGATTTTTCGCGAGAAAATCCGAGAAATCGAATAAAGGGCGATCTACGTCGTTGAATCATCGACTCGAACTGCCGTCACATACGAAACAGTATGCTCCCTTGTTCTCGCTCGATTCGCCTCGTATCTCATCCCTTTCTTCGATTTCAGCCCGCATTGGTGGGGAATGCGGGTTAATCCTCAATGACAGGAAGCGTGATGCGGGAAGGGCGCGCCGCGTCGCGGTGTATCGTCACCGTAGGCAGGATGTTGTCCGGAGCGGCGGGGTTGTTGGAAGGCGAGAGCGCCGGGTCGAGACGGAACGTCGGCCAGTCGGATGTCGCAATAGACAGACGTATGCGATGCCCCTTTTTGAACACCCATGATGTCGGCATGAGGT
>ERZ795059.1407-NODE-1407-length-27007-cov-14.673048_pt1 | contig 27007 bp, 9 predicted proteins | sample MGYA00375143_ERZ795059 | MGnify/ENA primary metagenome ERZ795059 (study PRJEB30188, sample SAMN05720168) | activated sludge metagenome | isolation source: Anaerobic digester | place: USA | collected 2015-01-07 ... | reverse complement strand
CTCCTGTCTTGCCAATTACCTTCTTTAACTCATTAATAGATTGCTCTAAATAATGTATTGAATCTAAAGCCTCTTTAGATCCTGCATAATTAGATAGGTTCATATTTAAATTATTAATCCCCTGATTTAAGTCACCCAATTTACTTTCAATAATATTTCTTTTCACACTATCCAAAGACCCTTTAATACTGTCTAAATATGTATCAAATTCTTCAGCTAATCTAGTTGAAAGAGCATCAATAGAGGATGCAGTTCCAAACGCCATTGTTTCTTTTGTAATAGAATCAATGATTGATTCTAATAGTTGCTTTTGATAAACATCTGTTGTAGAAGATGATTGCTTAGATAAGTAATTCATCAAGTCTTCTGTATTTGTTGTAAAGCTTAGTCCAGAACTCTTAGATAAACTATTAACCATAGACTCTATAGTCTTGCTTCTTTCAGTACTACTAGTCTGAGAAGCTAATACATTCTTTAATTGTTCTGATAGAAGCATTGACTTAATTAGAGATTGCCTATCTTCTTCATTATTACCTGTCTTAGATGAAGCAAATTGAGATAAGATTTCATCACTAGCATTTTGCCACATTCTTTGTAATCCACCCTTAGTAGCATTTATAAAAGCACTAGCAAATGCTTCCTCATTATTTTTATCATATCCATAACGATTCATATCATCACTAATAGCTTTACCAAGACCTGATTTATTATTATGAATAACAGATTGATTAAATGTTTCCATAACATCTTTATATGCCATTTTTTCAACATACTTATCTATCTCTTTTTTATCTTTAATACCTTCGCTCTTAGCTTTCTCCCTATACTCAGTCGCTCTAGATCTTAAATACATATTTTTTAAACTCTCTATACTTTTAATTATATCTAAATCATCAGTTTTTCCATTATATTCCTTAACCTTTTTAAGATCATTATTTCTAGCTTCTGCTTCATGAAATAATCTATTTAACAGATCCTCATCACCAAAATTAAGACCACCAAAATGTGCCTCCAATTCATTTTGCAACTTATCAATCTTAATACTCCCTTTGGTATCTTTAAATTTACTAACACCTTCTGACGATAAATATTCAACAACCCTATTTTCAATATTCTCTTTAGAATATTTCTCAATTTCTTCCTCTTCCCTTTCTTTAAGCGTTTTAATAGTTGGTTTAGTTTCTATGATTCTTGCTTTAAATCTAGTAATAAATTCAGAATTCCCAAACTTCTCAATCTGTTTATTCCACTCTTGTCGTGCAACATTATCATTGCCTCTATTAATATATTTCATTACAGAATCAGTAATGCCTCTATCCTTTAAAATTTGCTGCTCCAATGGGGAAAGCCTAGCTTTATTACTAACTTTTAAAGCCATAGCAGCAGCAAAATCTTCCTCTAAGCCAGGCTGCAATGTATATTTCCCTCTATTCAAATCATCTTCAACTAGAAATGACTCCAATCCAAATCCTTCTGGATTAAATCTACCATTCTCATCTATATATGTCTCCTTCAATTTACTTTGTATACTCTTAATCTTATCCCACTTTTCACTCTTACCCTCTTCAAAGACACCAGCAGCCTTTTGCCTATTAATAGCAACTGCCTCTTGTTGTTTTTTAATAGCTTTATTAGCATCAGCAACTTCTTTCCTTGCTTTTTGTAAACTCTCATAAGAAGTATCTACTATATTTCTTTCATTATCATTTAATCGTAATGCTTTCATTTTATCAACATCTGACCTTATATTAGATAGCTCTGTCTTCTTCTGCCCCCTTAATTCATCAAGCGTAATGTTATTATTACCTTCTCTCTTAGACCTTATCCAATTTGCTAAATTATAACTTATCTCTCCAGCCTTTACCTTTTCTTGTAATCTCTCTTCAAAAGTTTTATCAGAGCCTTCATCAGATAAAATTCCATTAATTAATGACTCTTTACTAGTGTCATTTAGATAATCACTATCTTTAACAGTAATTCTTTCTTCCTCCTCTAATGAAGCAAGTTTTGCATCTCCTCCCATTTCTTTATATTTTTTGTCTCTATTAATTAAAGCCTCGATTTCTTCTTTAGACATATGCTTCTTCCCCCTCAATGTTCCAGCAACTTCTTTTCTCTTCTCTCTCTCTTGTTCTGCTACTAGTTTCTTTTTCTGCTCAACAATTTGAGAATCAATAGTATCAAGATCTTTCTTTGTATATGTACCCTTACCAAGTTCAATTTGCTCTTGTATAAATGCCCTGCGCTTTTCTAAATTTTTAATTGCTCTTTCTTCTCTCTTTAACTTTACTGGTTCAGATTCTCCAACTTTCTTATTCGCCCCTCTAATATTATCTAATTCTGCATTATAGGCTCTATCTATATTTGATTTATTGACAAATACTCCTGAATTATAAACATCCATAGCCAATTTTTGGCCTAACTCTACATTCCCAGAATCATAAGCCTTTTTTATTTCTTCTTCTTTTTCTTTTCTATCAGAAACTTCTTGATTATATTTACCTTTTAATCTATTCTCTACAGCAAGCTTCATATCCTGAGGTAGCCCATCATATATACTCTTAGCCAATTTCCTCTTCTCTGCAGGATTTTCTGTGGCATTAATCGCTTCCTTTTGATCAGGTGTTAATACATCAACCATAGCACCATTTTTATCCATCATCTGAGCGGTTAATAATGCACTTATAAAATTATCATTAACATTATCTATAGAGTATTCTTTTTCATTAACACCCTTCTTTAATTCCTCTTGAACCTTCTCTGATACAAAAGCCTCTCTATTCTTCTTAAAGTCCATAGCCCTTTTTTCTATTTCAGCTTGAGACTTCACACCAGCTAATGTTTCATTAATCTTTGGTTTTACTTTAGCAACATTAAATCTTATAGCCTCACCTGCTACATTGGCTTGATTTTGCTCATATTCTCTCTTCTTTTGAACTCCTTCAAGTGTTGAAGTATTCTTCATAATGTCAGCTCTTTTTGACATATATGCCCCTCTCTCTTCCTTAGTCTCTCTTAACTTATCAGCTGCTGTTATTGCCTTATTAATACCTATAGCTAAACTATTATCACTATTATTCACCCAATTTCTTGCAGCACCAACAGCAGAGTCCTTAGCTTTAGTACCTAGAAATTTAGCATAATCAGCAGCATTTTCAGCTTGCCCTTTAACAAAATTCAATGGGGCCATACCAACTGTATTGACCTTATCAGCAATCTTCCCTATAGCCTTATTTGCACCATAGCCTGCTTCTTTAGCCATACTCATAGCAGTTTTTTGACCTAAAAACAAAAGAGCAACAGCAACAACTTTTAAAATAATACTACCCCAAAAATCAGGATCTTGAACACCAGTTGAATCATCATAAGTTTGCGTCACCTTACCTTTTAAATACTGTGTATCAGTACCAAAAACTGCATTTTCAAGTTGACCAGAACCTCCAGCGCTTAATATCATAAGTGTTACCCACAGGAAGAAAGTAACGGTAATACCACCAAATGCAAAACTGAAAAATTGCTCTTTTATCTTTAAATCTTCTATAAATTTTATTTTAATTGGGAAGAAAAAAGAAAAAATAAATAATGGGGATAACATTGTAGATATAGTTAATATCCCAAGCCTTATAACACCATAAAATAGCAAAGTTGCAGAATAAGCAAATAATGCAAGACCAAAAATACATAATAATATAGATTCTGTAATTTGTCTTACAGAGGCAAGGCTACTTGTACCAAGACGATTTACATAAAAAATATTAGTAAAAACATTACTAACAGAGTCTTGATATGAATTTACAAAAATCATTGAAATTAAATTAGTAAGATCAACTATTGCACCGAATATAACCTTGCTAAAATTTATAATAAAAGCACCTATTAGTATATATATTATTTGCTGCGTAAATTTCTTCTGTGCTAGACTATCTTCCTTTCCAATCATTTTATAAACAGCAGTAATAAGCATTGCTATTATAAATGTCATATTTACAATATCCCTCACGAAAGTCCAGACAGTATCAGTTACTGATCCACTGACAAAATAACCAGTGCCTTGTATTACAGAACTAAAAATAGTAATAAAAACATTCGCTATATCAACAGTCAATGAAGCTATAATTTCAAATAAATATGATAAAAGATCAGCTATAATACTACCAAGGGAAGCATAAGCTCCATGTACAAAAATAAAACTAGACAAAAAAAGTATAGAAAATATTATATATATCTTCTTATTTTTTTTTGAAAATATTTTAGCTAAAATTAAATGTATTTTATCCCTTATATCCACACAACAAAAATTAAATCTTTACTCTTTAATTATATCATCTTTTTATTACTAAATAAAAGACTTCTTGTGGAAAATAAAGATAGATGCAGACTAAAAATAATGATAGAATATAAATAATAAAAAAATAAAAAATATAATGCCACAAGATTTACTAGAATTAATAAAAAAATATAAAACTTGTTTTCTAATAGCTCCTTCATTCCCTATTGATTTTAAATATCCAAATATAATAGGAGAATTAAAAGCAATTGGAGCCGATAAGTTAACAGAATTAACTTTTGGAGCAAAAATAGTAAATGAGCAATATATAGAATATATAACTAAAAATCCTAATCAAAAGTATTATATCACTTCACCATGCCCAACAATAGTTTCATTAATTAAACTTCAATATCCAGAGTTAAAGCAATATCTAATACCTGTTGTATCACCACTTATAGCCCAAGCAAAAATAGTTAAACAATTTTATCATGAATACAAAATAATATTTATATCTCCATGCAAAGCAAAGAGAGAAATTGAAGCTAAAGAATATCAAAACTTAATAGATTATGTAATAACTTTTAAAGAGCTACAACAAATTTTTACAGAATTAAATATCAATGAAAATGAGTTTGAAAATTGTAATGAAAAATTTGACTCTCTAATACTAAGCAAAACAAAGGTTTACCCCATCTCTGGTGGCCTAGCTCATTCTGCAAAAATAAAAAACTACTTTAGTGATGATCTTGTATGTGCGGTGGATGGAATTATTAATATTAAAAAAACTCTTAATGAGATAAAAAATGGGGTTTCTAAATACAAGTTTTTTGATATATTAAACTGTGATGGTGGCTGCATAGGAAGCTTTGATATAAATAATCATGATAAAGAAAAAAATCTAAAAGCATGGATAGTATTACAATATAAAACACAAATGGAAACAGAAGATAAACATTCAGAAAGCCATATAGAACAACATAAAAAAGAATTAAAAGGAACAAAATTTACAAGGGAATTTTAAATTAAGGTACTATTATAACATCACTACTGTTATTCATAAAAATATTATCAATAAGACTAACTCCACCATTATCTTTATAACATATTGCAGCATTTTTATGATCAGTAAACTCATTATTTTCTACAATAATGTTACTTCCATTCTGTATATCAAGGCCACACATGGTAGTATTTAATATTTTATTATTAATTACAGTAATATTACTACCACTATTTATTTCTATATCTCTATAAAATCCATTATTAAAAATAGAATCTTGTATTAATAAATCCTTAGCACCATTAACATATATAACTCCATGATTTATGTTATTAAAACTATAATGTCCGCCATATTCAAATATCGTATTTTTTATAACAGAGCCAGATGAATTATTAGTAAATTCTAGATATCCCCAATCACCAGGATTTGGTAGGAAAGCATCTCCATCTAAATTAGAATCCCCTCCATAAGAGTCATCAAAAAATGAAGTAAATATAACAGGATCTTCTTTTGTCCCATTTATCATCATCTTCCCATCTATCTTAAACTTACCATGGTCAGTATATGATTTAAATATCGTCCCAGATTCTACATTTAAAATAGCATCCTTACCAATATTAGCTTCATAAATATTATAAATACCCTTACTTAAAGTAAATTCTCCAGAATCAATATTAAGAAATGCCATTGATATTAAATTAAATCTATTATTTTCTAAAACATTATCTTTAATATCAGCTAAAATATTTTGACCAGAAATTGCTATATTTACTGCATTTAAAATTTTATTCCTATAAAACTTCAAGGTCTTATCAACATTGTATAATACAACGTTATAATGATTATCAGTAAATTCATTTTCACTTATTTCACCAGATGATTGAGATATTTTAAATCCATACATAGAATTATAAAACTTAGACCTAATTATTTTTACATTTGAGTTTACTATATTCATATTTGCACCACTAGCTAAATAGATATTATGAAAGCTTGAATCTCTTACAATAAAATTCTTTACACCATCAACCTTAATCATATCACCAACTTTATTAGTAAACTTAATATGCTCGCTATATCCGATATCAACATTATCTAATTCAATATAATCATTCTGATAAAAATATATAGGCCCTATTTCTCCACTTTCATTATCACCATCTCTTGGCATTATATATATTTTATTATCATTATTGCCCGCAAATACTACGTTTCCTAAAAATACAAACCTAGCATCTTTAGACATCTTTATCTGAGCTCCTGGCTCTACGAGTAAATTAGCATTTTTATCTAGAATACAATCATGATCACAAAAATATATCATATTTTCACCAAATACTGTATCACTAGTTATACTTGTCAACATAGATCCATTCACTAATGGCTCAATATCTACACCTTGCTCTATTGTTTTATAATCAGTATAACTATTACCATCAAACATTCTTAATCTAAAATAATAAATCGCCTTACTGTCTTTTATATAATAATCATAATTTAAAGCATTATTACTAACATCTATATTCTCCCAAGCACCATCATCTTTTTTAACATCTAAATCTAAAAGCAATGCATCAGGGTTAGTCCAACTCAAAGAAATTTTCAGACTTTTATCAACATAATTTTTATTAAATTCAAATCCACTAACAATATTATTACTCTCTTCTTGCACCTGTATGCTATCCTCTTGTTTACTACCTTCAACAATTTCTTCACTAGAATTATTAGTCTGCGGGACATTATAATCAATAACTAAATTATCATTTATATGCATCCAATTATTCTCGTCTAAGTAGGGGTAGTCTTCCTCCTTGTTATCACTACTGTCATCAACATAATTATCAGCATTGGTAACCTTATCATCTAACTCAGCATCTACTGTTATAATCTGTAATTGATCCCCATTATCTTTAATAATTGTTTGTAATATTCTGTTATCTTCAGTAATAGTTTTATTTAATAAGATATTACTGCTATCATCAATTTTACTAATTTCAACATTATTTTTATCTTCTGTATTTATGGTATTACTATCAACTCCTTGTGTAGTTTCATCTAATAGAATATTGCTACTATTGTCGCTTTTACTAACTTCAACATTGTTTTCCACTTTATCATTATTACTCTCAACTTTTTGCTCTGGTTTTATTAAAACATAAGAATAATTTTGAGTTTTCCAAACATCCAAAAAATCCTGAATTAAATATTTTCTTTTTCTACCAAGCATCTTTCCTGGATCATTTAAATAAACATATTGATCATCATATCCAATAAGAACCATAAAATGCCCATCTCTATTAGCTTTCATATTTATTCTTACCGCTACAATTACTACATTCCCATTATCTATTTCTTTCTTTAAATTATCAAAATCATTAACGCCATAAAACACTGCCGAATTTTTTACATTGTCTCTTTCATTAGCAATAGTGTTTAATTTATTAACATTTGTATAGTACCCATTATAATTTCTAATTGGATCTCCATATTTTTGATAAAGCCAATCATCTATTTTTTTTATTTCATTATAATCTAGAAGATCTTCACTTTTTATTCCATTTATATATGACAACACCATATAATAACTCGTTTGCCCACAATTTAAAGTATTATCCCAATCGCCTGGTGGAACCTGAGATATAAAAGCAACGTCATTGATCTTTGCAAATAATATATTAGGAATAAAAAAAAGTAAAAATAATACAAAATAAATCCTTTTCATACTCTCAGAATTAATAGTTATTCATTATATTTAAAACTATTTATAATATCATCTATTAAAGGATTATTTTCATTATCATCATTTCTATCACTACATTCTAGGTTTAAAAAGTATGTATATTCTCCTTCTTTTCTTGCAAACATAATATCTCCAGAGCCAGCAAAATCTCCCTCTTCTTTTGTTTTATACCACCCATTTTTATAACTTTCACAAGTATATTTTTTACACCCCAAATCCTGACACTCATTCTTTATATAATCACAAACATCGACACTACTCTTTTCTGTTACAACATCTACTACACATTGTTTACTATTTAAATCATTAGAAATCTCTTCATTAGAAACCTGTATAAACTCATCACTTCCCTTAACATACAAATTATCATCAAGCATTAAGTCAAAGCCATATTTTTTATCCTCAATAATTTTTTTATCATCTTCATTAATAATGTTAGTATCACCAGTATCATCACTAATAGCAACTTCAGGACCTTTCTTATTCCTTCTATTTAGTATAGTAAAAGAGAACACTAAAATGACTAAAATGCCTACTATTACTAAATAAACATATAATATATTTCTCATATTTTTATATAATTAAAAATTAGATATAAAAGTCTTAGCACACATTAAAAACTACATAATTAACTTTTTAATTAAATAAAAATAAATAAATAAAAAAATACACCTATATTAGTGTATTTTTTAAGTGTGCATAAAATATAAAAGGCCTGAAACTAATCAAGCCGTTTATATATTTATTCTATTATATCACCTTCTAATGTTGCCTTTGGAGGTTCTTCTTTATCATCTACTAAACTTACTTCTTCTCCAGAGCGTATCTTATCTATAACTTTCTCTCTTATGTCTTTCATTATGTTTTCATTTTCTTTTAAATAATTCTTAGCAGCTTCTCTACCTATTCCTAATTTAGTATCACCAAAAGTATAAGAATTCCCTGCTTTATTTATAACCCCAAACTTCACACCAACATTTAATATATCAGCTTGCCTTGATATGCCCTGGTTATACATAATATCAAACTCACATTCTGAAAATGGAGGAGCAACCTTATTTTTCACAACCTTTACTCTTACCTGATTCCCTATAATAGAATCACCTTGCTTAATTTGTGCTTTTCTTCTTATTTCTAATCTAACTGATGAATAAAATTTCAAAGCATTACCACCTGTTGTTGTTTCTGGATTCCCAAAAAATACACCAATTTTTTGACGTATTTGATTAATAAAAATAACAATTGTATTTGTTCTACTTATAGCTGCAGTTAACTTTCTTAACGCCTGGCTCATTAATCTTGCTTGCAAACCCATATGTTGATCTCCCATTTCTCCATCAATTTCTGCCTTTGGAGTTAAAGCAGCTACAGAATCAACAACTATAATATCAACTGCACCAGACCTAACAAGTGTTTCAACAATATCTAACGCTTGCTCTCCATAATCAGGTTGGGATATTAATAGATTATCAACATCAACACCTATCCTTCTAGCGTATGATGGATCTAATGCATGTTCTGCATCTACAAAAGCAGCAACTCCACCAGCCTTTTGTACTTCAGCAATAGCATGCTGAGCAAGTGTCGTTTTACCAGAAGATTCTGGGCCAAATATCTCAATTACCCTGCCCTTTGGATACCCCATAACACCAAGAGCAATATCAAGTGATAAACAACCAGACGAAACAACGTCTACATTCATATGAGATGCTTCTCCTAATCTCATTATAGATCCATCTCCAAATTTATCCTTAATCATATCAACAGCAGTTTTAACAGCTTTATCCCTTGGATCATTTAAATTTAATTCTTCTTTCTTTTTTGTCATATTTTTAATTTATTTAATAAAAATTTTATGGTTATAGATATATTATCAAATAGGCATTAATTTTAAATTAATTTTTCTGTGGATAACTCTCATTCTCTTATTTCATTGTTATAATCATCTGTTTCATCATTCTCCTCTCCATTATCATTAATTCCATACACTTCTCTGGGCTTAGCCCCATCAGCAGGTCCAACAACTCCAGCTTCTTCTAATAGGTCCATCAATCTTGCAGCTCTTGAATATCCTATTCTAAACTTCCTCTGTAATAATGATGTAGAGGCTCTTCCAGCCCTTTTTACTTCTTCTACAGCTTCTTCAAATAAATCATCATCAGTATTAAAACCCGAATTTGTTATTCCGCCATTTGTAATTAAAGATTTTTTCTCAACTATACTATTATCATATTCAACATCAAAATCCATTGATTTTAAATGTAAAGTAAGTCTTTTAGTTTCTTCATCAGATATATAAGTTCCTTGTAACCTAATAGGTTTTGGAGTATTTGGGGCAGAATATAACATGTCTCCTTTACCAAGTAATCTTTCAGCACCAATTTCATCTAATATTGTTCTTGAGTCAACAGATGCTGCAACCATAAAAGCAATCCTAGTAGGAATATTTGCTTTAATTAAACCAGTAATTACATTAACAGATGGTCTTTGAGTTGCAAGAACTAAGTGTATGCCAACAGCACGAGCAAGTTGTGCGATTCTTATAATACATGGCTCAACTTCGGCCCTATATAGCATCATTAAATCAGCTAATTCATCAATTATTATAACAATAACTGGGAGCCTATCTTCATTTTCAACTGATTCATTGTATGATGATATGTTAATTTTTTTTGCTGATGCTAAAACCTGATATCTTCTATCCATTTCCCCAACAGCCCACTTTAAAGCATTAACAATTTTCCTATGATCAGTAACAGGTGGAGTAAGTAAATATGGTATACCATTATATAAAGCCAATTCTACTCTTTTTGGATCTACCATTATAAATTTCAAATCATCAGGAGAGTTTTGATACATCAATGCAGCAATGATACTATGTATAGCAACAGACTTACCAGTGCCAGTAGCACCAGCAATAAGCAAATGAGGCATCTGAGCTAAATCAACAATATATGGTTTCCCAGAGACATCCTTTCCTAATAATAAACTTAAATTACTCCTTCTAGTTTTAAATTCTTCACTTGTAATCATCTCCTTCATTGAAACAATTGCAGACACTTTATTTGGCACTTCAATACCAACAAGAGATTTCCCTGGTATAGGAGCTTCTATTCTTAAAGAATTAGCTGCAAGTGCTAAAGCTAAATCATTTTGTAAAGCAACAATTTTAGAAAGCTTAACACCATCAGCAGGCTTAAAAGAATACTGCGTAACAGTTGGCCCAATTTTTACACCTTCCATAGTAACAGAAATACCAAAATTATCTAACGTTTTTTGAATTAGCATTAAATTTGTATTTATATCACCAGCAGAAGCAATACTATTTCTATCTTCTAATAATTCAATTGGCAAATATAAATCTTTCTTTGGTATGTTTAATTTCTTTAATGTAGTAGGCTGTATATCTCCAGTAGATATATGTTTTTCTTTTTTATTATCTTCTGATGGATTAACAAAATTAGCATTCTGTATATTAAACACAGGTGTGCTTGGCTGCTGCTTATTATTTAAAGTTTCATCCTCTGCTTGTTTAGGTACATTAATATCACTACTATTCCCAGTGGCTTCTTCCTGAGTTTTCTTACCAAATAATTTCCTAAAGTAATCATCAATAGGAGTATCAACTATAAAAGCAATACCTAAAAGAATTATAGCAATTAGTATAAAAAAAGATGCAAGATCTCCTGTAAATTTTTGAAAAGGAAATAAAAAATATTGACCAACAACACCACCATTATTTAATGATGGGAATAAATTAAATAAACTTATTAAACCTAATATAGAAAAAAATATTAATATAGCACCAAAACTAGCTAATTTCTGTATTCTTTTACTCTTTATATATAATATTAAAAGTAAAGATAAAAATATCGGCAAGAACCATTTACCAAACCCAATTATATTAATTAAGCTTTTGTCTAAGAACTGACCTAAATTACCAGCTAAATTAAACAAACTTAAAAATGATATTATAATCAATAAAGATAATATAATAAGCACAATATTTCTATTTCTAATTTCTCTTATAGCTTTCCTTTTTTCTTCATCTTCAATAGAATCTTTTTTAATAGTATCATCTTCTTTTTTTTGTTCTTTTTTCTTTCTCCCCATAATTTAACATTTAACTTCTAACTACTAACATTATATCACAAGAAATATAAAAAAATAGCAACCAAAGTTGCTATTTTTAAATATATATTTATATATATAAATTAAATATCTATTTCCTTACAATATTTTTTAAAAAAATTATATTGAAGATCATCTCCATTTTTACCAATAAAATCATAAAATAAATTTTCATCTAGATTTGTATTTTTTACAGAACAATCTAATGTTTTTTGATTAATTTCTATCCTATCAATTATAAAACGACAGGTATCGTTAATATCAACTCTTTCTAGAATAACATATGTAATCCTACTGTCATTAACATAAAACTGCGCCTGAGAACATACTTTAAATTTTTCTAAAAAACAATCCTCATTATCACAAATAAATAAGATTCTACCGCTTTGTTTTTCTTCCCCATCATTAACTGATGCATCCTTGTTGTTTATATTAGTATTCTCTATTCCCGACTTATATGTATCTATAACACTACTATTCTCAATTCCTTTCTCTTTCTTATTTATAGTACATCCTGAATAAAACAATAAAAATATAAAAATTATAAAAAAGAAATAAAATCTAAATTTCATAAATATCTTCTTAACATTTATTATTATATATATTAATTAAATAAAATAAATTAATAAGTATAAGGGGGGCAACCAGTATATTGCCATTTATCCCCACCACCAATAAACCAACATACACATCCTCCTGGCGCATCACAATTTGAACCATAATCTCTATAATAATGATTTGTGCAACATTCTATTCGTAATGTACAATTACCTATATATGGATCACTCGTATGTGTATGTCTAGGACTTGAAAAATTACAATAAGTACAATAATTTTGTGATGAGATAGTTTGGAGACAAGCATCAGAATTTCCTGATGTTATAGTTCTAGTATAAACATAATAATTACCTGGTTGGCAATCACTTTGTATCCATGGAGTTGAATACTGGCAAGCATTACATTGCGTAGACCCTGGGTTTGACCAGAAATCATCATCACACGGAGTACATGGCGCTGTAGATTGTGTGCTCTTAGTATTTTTAGTACACTGCGTACACGTTCTCGCTCCTGGCTGATCTAATGTATCAGTAACATATCCTGGACTACAATATTGACAATCTGTAGCAGAGCTTAAATCATGATCATACCAACCAGCCTGGCATGCATTACATTGTGTTGCTCCAGGAGAGTCTAATGTATTAGTTTTATTACCAGCAGGACAAAACTGACAATCTGTAGTAGAGTTTGAATCATGATCATACCAACCAGCTTGGCATGCAATACATTGTGTTGCTCCAGGAGAACCTAATGTATTAGTTTTATTACCAGCAGGACAAACAGGGCATGACGTTTGTCCTGTAGAACCTTGATATGTACCAGGATCACAAGCTTTTCTATAAACACTTCCACCAACACACATATAACCAGCTTCACATCTTTTACAAACTCCATTAATAACATAATATCCTGGATCACAACCAGTACCAGTAGAATTACAACCATAGCCATATGTAGAATCCCAATCAGCTCTTGTATCATTTGGATCACAAAATTCTATTCTGGTAGCTCCACTAATAAGATCATAAGAATTAGTTCCTGCATTGTATATATAGCATTTATCCCAATTATTATATCCGTAACCATTACCACCTATTAAACAAGCTTGTATTCTTGTATCCCCCAAATACCCACCAAAAGTCTTACATGCAAGTAGATTATTTTGCATAATGCCACTAGGAAACACACTAACTCCATTTATTGTACTAACTGAAACATTACTATACCCATATAAAAATTCAGGATCAAAATAACCACCATAATTAAATAAAGATTTGCCACATAGATAATTTACTGTATTGCTAGTATTAGATAATGTATTATATAATACTACCTTACCATATGAAGATACATTACTAGTATATTGTGAACTGTTATAATCACACTCTTCAAAAAAACTACTTTGTTTTATCCCATCTCCACAAAATCCACTACTACTAGTATTTATATCATTCTTACAATCATATAAACAACTATATGTATTTATAGGTTGTGATGTTGCTGGTGTAACATAGCTAGAACAAGTCTCTCCATAAATAATATCCCCTGTACTATTAGGGTTCTTACATCCAAACCATTTATCACTATGGCCAGAAATAGTTTCATTACCATAACCTGTCCCATTCTGACCAACTATATGCTTTTTAGGATCACATTCCTCTCTATCTACATTATTTAAATTTGTAATTCCATTAGTAGCTTTAATAAAATTAGAACCATATCCATAAGAAGAAACTATACCATCACCACAATAACCAAAAGTCTTCCCCCCACTAGTAACAACCATAGCATAATCACCATTAACTATTGATATATAATTACTAGGTAAACTACATTTATCATTAGCACTATTATTACAATAATACATTAACTTGGATTGCCCATTAAAATCATTAGAAACACCACCATTAACAACATAGAAAGATCCAGAAGTTAAATTATTAGATTCATTTGGATAAACAAAATAATTAGGATCACATTCTTCTATCCTCATAGCATTTGTAAATGTATTATTTTCGTCATAACCATATCCTAAAAAGTATTGTGAATTTTTATTATATGATTGATCATTTTTATTATATATATTAACAGAATTATATACTGGATATGTATATTTTTTTGATATTCTCTCAGCCACGCCCATTTGATTATAACTCAATTGTATAATCCCATCACCGCAATAACCAGCTGAGGACATTTGGCATACTCCATTAACATTAACTTGAAATGATTTAGCTTTATCTCTGTGAGCCAAAAAATATGCTAAATCACCAACTTGAGTAACACCACCAGCTTTATATGGGATCCAAGGAGATTTGGTAGTAGCATAACCAAAATCTGTATCAGTTGAAGGTATATTAGAATTATTCCAACAAACATAATTAGCACCATATCCATTTATGTCATATCCCCTCTGCCCTTGTATGTTTCCAGATTCTTTTGGTAATAACTTATGTGTAGGGTCACAATGTTCAAAATCAATTCCATTCCCAATATTAAAATCTTGATTTTCATTAGCAATTGCATCCCCATCATAATTTATTATTTGATCGCCACAAAATCCCCCAGAAAACATACAATGAGAGCAGCTATATTGATCATTTATATTGACTCCGGTTCCTATTTGAATTTTATTATCATTTGTAGATGGATCGCATTGTTCAAAATTAGAAATATAATAATAATATTTCTTAGGGTCTTTATTATATTTTAACCCAAAAGAATCATTAAATTCCTGAAACCCATTCTCTAAAATTCCATCCCCACAAAATCCGCCTATATCAGTACAAGATTTAGAGCACATATATTGATTAGAATACTTATCTCCAACTCCTCCATCATAAATATTATCAATATTTAGTTGACTATTACCATTTTCTTCAACAGATAAAATCATAGATGATTTATCAACAGTATATCCATTTACTTGTACGGGATCTAATTTTACATCCCTTATTTTGTTTATATTATAATACCCAATCCAAACAGCACTTTGGTTATATAATGCAGATTGAGAATTACTAAATAGTGAATTTATAAAATCATTTTCATAAGTATTTTTTACAACAAATAAATCTCCACCATTATTTTTGCAATTTTGCCTTACATTATCCCATGTATCTTGAATATTTGTTATTTTATAGCAAAAAGATGAATTACTATCAGATCCCCAACCACTTCCACATCCAGAAATATATGCTTTTTTACAAATACCATAAGCAATATTATTACAATATTCATCATCCCATTTTCCATGCCATGCATCTCCCGTTTTTAAAGCAACACAATATTGAGTATTGTCACCAGAAATAGTCATACTTGGCTCACCATCCGCGAAATTTAGATATTTAGCTCCTGATGGTTTATACTCACAGTATTCATGCTCCCCATCATCATTAATACTTTGTAAAGTAAAGTCACCACATGTAGAGCCAATATAAAAATTAAATGTTTTTGTATTTACTATGCCTTGCTGATTACCTGCTGTATTAGCACCCTGATTCCACGTATCTTTTATACTAATATTAAAAGAATAATCACCAAAATATGTTCCATCAATTAATTTAATCTTATTAGGATCACTACTTTCAACATTAGTAGAATATATTCTAACAATTCCATAACCATTAGAATCAAGAGGTAAATCAACCCACTCCCCTGTTATCTCAACAGGTTTATTGCTTACACTTTGTAAATCCCCAGAATTTCTATCAGCTCTAAAAAATCCTATACTACTATTAGAAGTATTACTAAAATCAAATTTATACCTAATCGGATCACCATCTAAGTCCTTTATACCATATATACGAATCTCAAAAAATAAAGAATTTTTTACAACATCAATTTTATTAGTTGCATTATTTGCTAAAATAAATCCAGAATACTGAAAACTATCTCCTTGTTTAACGTAAGATCTGGAATCTAACGAAAATGAACTTGAAAATATAGCAGGATTATTTTGATATTTACAAGGAATGTTACCTCTTATGCCACAATGATTTTTGTATAAATATTCCATTTTAGGAATACATGAACCATTAATAAAATTACATTCATTATTATTTATACAACTGGCTTGAGTTTTATAATTCATACATTTTTTATCTAAACAATTAGTCCCATTCCATAAGCAAGAAACATTCTCACATGTGCCTTGATCAGTATAACTTGAACATTGTTTAAATGAAATCCCATTCCATTTCAAATATTCTACACCAAAATCACATTCTTCTTGCTGTTGCACAATACTATCACCACAATAACCACCACAAGTTTGTGCATTTATGCCAGTTGATGCATCTCTATTGTATTTACAATTATCCTTACAATATCTTATTTGCTCATTATACCAACCGTGCATACCTAAATTCTTAGAACATAATTCTTCACTATTATTATCACATTCCTCATTATCTTGTTTTATAGAATCACCACAAAATCCTTGAGTATTACAATCCGGATTATTATTTAAATTAATATCCTTATATGTACATGCACTAGTACATGGAACAGAAATTCTACCTCTTACCCCACTAGGGTTTGTACAAAACTCTATTTTATCATTACCATCACAAAACTCACCAGCTTCAATTATTTTATTGCCACATACTTGTGCTCCTCCAGATATTGTTTTATACTCAGCCCCTTCTGTAATACAATTATCGTCAACATCTATTATATTTCCATTTTCATTGCTATTAACACTAAAATAATTACCATATCCATAGCCCTGAGTATACTCAAAATCCATTAATAATGAATAATTTTTACCATTATTTAAAACTTGATATTGATATATATGAGAGCCTTTTGTACAAACAAATTTATTAAGTTTAGGATTATAACACTGATCAACATTCAAATCTAGGACATTGCAATTTGCCCCAAAAATATTACAGTTACAATTTGATATTTCATTAATTGGATCTTTTGGACAATCAGAATCAAGCCCTATAAGACTACAGAAATTTGACCATGCATCTTGCCATGAAGAATTTACATATCCTTTTATATATGTTCCAGAAGATAATTTAGGATAATATCCATTTGTATTCTTATAGGTTTCTATTGCATTTTTCAACTTAGTAAGATCACTTAATCTTTTTGTATCTCTTATAATCTGCTTTTGTGTATCAGTAATATAAGTTACAGAATCTACTTTTTTATTAAAAAATAAAAAACAAATGCTAAAAAACATTACAGAAAAAAGAAATATCTTCAATCCCTTTGTAAACTTCATATAATAAAATTATTCTATTAATAATATTATATCATAAAATACATTGTTTTTATTATTTATATTGTGAATAACTATAATAAAAGTTGGCATATGCCAACTTTTATTATTCACTAGAACTCACTCTCCATAGAATTTTCTATTTCAGAATTATTTATATTTATAGGCTGAGTATTTCTAAAATCTCTTCTAATAGGTTTTATAAGATCAGGCCTTAACCCCGTTCCAACTGGTATAGGCCTTCCTATAATAACATTTTCCTTCAATCCAACAAGCTCGTCAATTTCACCACTTATAGAAGCATTTACTAAAGCCCTTGTTGTTTCCTGAAATGATGCTGCAGATAACCATGAATCACTATGTTCAGCAACTTTCGTAATACCAAGTAATAATAATATTCCTTTAGCAGGCTTTAATCCATTTTTTTTCAAGTTTTCGTTAATAGAATTGAACTTACCTAAACTAACTATATCTCCTCTTATAAATCTACTATCTCCTGGATTTAATATTCTTATCTTAGAAAACATCTGTCTAATAATAATTTCTATATGCTTATCATTTAGATCTTGACCTTGAGATGTATATACATGTTGTATTTCCTTTAAAATATATAATTGTACGGCTCTTTGTCCTTTCAAATTATATAACTCATATAAATCAATACTACCATCAGTTAATGCATCACCTCTTGAAACAGCATCTCCTGCTTTAACAAGTATATTATATCCAAAAGGTATAATATATTCTTTCTTATCTTCTATTTCATAAAGAATAGAAATCTTATCCTGCGATATTTTTATAATACCTTTATGTTTTGCATTAATTTTTTTATTCTTTATTTTTATAATAGTCTCTCCAACCTTTATTTTATCTCCATCATTCTTTACAAGATCCATTCCTTTTAATAATTCATAATCCTCACTTTCCTTGCTCTTATATGCAAGTGTTATAATTTTCTCTTTTTCTTTTGTGTCAGATTCTTCCACTTCTATTTTCCCGTCATATTCAGCAAGAAAAGCTTTCTTCTTAACATTTCTTGCTTCAAATATTTCTTCAACTCTAGGTAAACCTTGTGTAATATCGCTCCCGGAAATACCTCCTGAATGGAAAGTCCTAAGAACAAGCTGTGTAGCTGGCTCCCCAATTGACTGAGCGGCTATTATTCCAATAGGGGTTCCAACTTCAACAAGCTCATTCCTTGCAAGATCATAACCATAACATTTTGCGCAAACACCCCTATCACACTTACAAGAAAGAATAGATCTTACTCTAACTGAATTAATATTTTCATTTCCAGCAATTTGTTTAGCCTGTTGTTTAGAAATTATCTCATCCTTTTTAACTATAATACTATTATTACTCCTATCGATAATATCCTCTAAAGCATATCTTCCAAATATTCTTGTTTCAATGCTTTCTCCTATTTCGTCACATTCTTCTTTTGTAATTAATACACCGTCCTTATCACCACAATCATCTTTAGCTATTATTACATCTTGAGAAACATCAACTAGTCTTCTTGTTAAATACCCTGCTGATGATGTTTTTAATGCAGTGTCTGTAAGTCCCTTTCTGGCACCATGAGTAGATATAAAATACTCAAGAGCATCAAAACCTTCTTGTAATGAATGCCTAATAGGAAGTTCTATAATTTCTCCAGAAGGAGATATTACTGTTCCCTTCATAGAAACCATTTGATTTAATTGAGCAGTAGAACCCCTAGCACCTGACTGGACCATTACATAAAATGGACTTAAATGATTAAATCTTTTTTCACCAATATTAGAAACCTCGTCTTTAACTCTTGACCAAAGTTCAATAACTTTTCTATGCCTTTCTTGATCAGTCAAGAATCCCATCTCATATTGTTCTGTTATCTTATTTACTTCTATTCTAGCTTTTTCAACATGTTCTTTTTTCTCTTCTGTTATATCAGGCAAGTCACCCAAACTAACAGACATACCAGATTTTGTAACATATTCAAATGTTAAATCCTTAAATTCATCTAATAAATCAGCATTCTCTGAAAAAGAATATTTCTCTAAACATGCACCTATAATCTTTTTTATATTCTTTTTATCAAAAGCTACTTCATAATTTCTCATATCTCTTGGAAGTATATTGTTTATAATGACTCTACCAACTATCGTAGTTATTATTTTACCACTCTCATCTTTAAAGCTCACCTTATCCTGCAATGTAATAACTCCCATATTATAAGCAGATAGTAACTCATCATAATTTACGAAGACCTTAGGCTCTGCTTTTTCATATGCTTCTTTATTTTGTATATTTGTTAAATAGAAAGAGCCAAGTATCATGTCCATTCTTGGAAGAGTAATAGGATCACCATTAGCTGGTTTTAACAAATTCTTTTTTGAAAGCATAATTTCAGACGCCTCATATATCGCCTCATCTGATAATGGAAGATGAACAGCCATCTGATCGCCATCAAAATCAGCATTAAATGCTTCGCAAACAAGTGGATGTAATTGTATAGCCTTACCATCAATTAATACTGGCTTAAATGCTTGCATACTTAATCTATGTAAAGATGGGGCCCTGTTTAATAATACATAAGAACTTGAAGCTACCTCTTCTAATATATCCCAAACTTCTTTAGTACCCTGCTCTATTAACCTTGAAGCAGCTCTAATATTATATACATATTCTCTTCTTATTAGTTCAGATATAACAAATGGCTTAAATAACTCTAATGCCATTACTTTCGGAACACCACACTGAGATATCTTCAACTTAGGACCAACAACTATCACAGATCTACCAGAATAATCAACTCTCTTTCCAAGTAGATTCTGCCTAAACCTACCTTGTTTACCTTTTAATGAATCAGCTATTGATTTTAAAGCACGTTTTTGGCCAGTAGAAGCAGTAGCCATTTTACTCTTCCTTGCTCCATTGTCTATCAAAGCATCTACTGATTCCTGCAACATTCTTTTTTCGTTTCTGCATATTACTTCTGGTGCATTAATAGCAATTAGTCTCTTTAGACGATTATTTCTGTTTATAATTCTCCTGTATAAATCATTTAAATCAGAAGAAGCAAACCTTCCACCATCTAATTGAACAATAGGCCTCAAGCTTGGTGGTAAAACAGGAATAGTTGTCAATATCATCCATTCTGACCTTATGTTATTTCTTATCAAATTATCAACGAGTTGCATTCTATTTAATACTCTTTTCTTATTTAATTGGGAGACGGTTGATAATTGATTCTCTAATTCCTTATATAATTTTTGTAAATCAATATCAGATAGCAACTTTCTAATAGCTTCTGCTCCTATTTGAGCTTCAAATAAATATCCAAACTTTATAGAAAGTCTCCTATATTTTTCTTCACTTATTATCTTCTTAATTTTTAAATCAATTAATTCAGCTCTTGTATCATCAAAATCTTGCTTCAATGTATCAAACTGCTGACCATAATCATCTTCTATTATTGAAACAACATCTTCAATCTTCTTATTCTCCTTTTGTGCAATATTTTTAACCTGAGAAATCTTCTGTTTCATTTCATTATCTAATGCTTTTTTCTTGCCTTTATACTCATTGTTTAGCCTCTCTAATGCTTCATTCTTTAACTCTTCATTAACATTTGTAATTATAAAATCAGCAAAATATACGACTCTTTCTAATGCTTGAGATGATAAATCTAATAATAATCCTATTTTAGAAGGTATACCTTTTAAATACCATATATGAGAAACTGGAACACATAAATCAATATGGCCAAATCTGCTTCTTCTAACTATACTTTTTGTCACCTCAACTCCACATTTATCACAAACAATACCTTTATATCTTATCTTTCTATATTTCCCACAAGCGCATTCCCAATCCTTAACTGGTCCAAATATTCTCTCACATAATAACCCGTCTCTTTCTGGCTTTTGTGTCCTATAATTTATTGTTTCAGGTTTTGTAACTTCACCATGAGACCAGCTTTTTATTTTTTCTGGTGAAGCAATAGATAATTTAATTCCATCAAAATTTAATGATCTTTTATTATTTGTATCTATTAACTTAGAATCATCAAAAAATAAATCAGAAACGTCTTGGTAATTATTACCATCTTTCTTTAATAATTGAACATCTAAACATAGCCCCCTCATCTCTCTTACAAGTACATTAAATGATTCTGGGATATCAACTTTTTGTATAGGCTCTCCTCTAATTATTGCTTCATAGGCTTTAGACCTCCCAATAACATCATCAGATTTAATTGTCAACATTTCCTGCAGAATATTCGCTGCACCATATGCTTCTAAAGTCCAAACTTCCATTTCACCTAGCCTCTGACCACCAGATTGAGCTCTACCACCTAATGGTTGCTGGGTTACAAGAGAATATGGGCCAATAGATCTTTGGTGTATTTTATCTTCAACCAAATGATTTAATTTCATCATATACATAACACCAACAGCAGTCTTTTCTTTAAAAGGTTCACCAGTTCTACCATCATATAATTGAACTTTCCCATCCTCTGAATATCCAGCTTTTCTTAGATAGTCAGCAACATCACTCTTCTCCACCCCATTAAACACAGGAGATGCTATTTTCATTCCCAAAGCTTCAGCTGCAAGCCCTAAATGAATCTCAAAAATTTGACCTAAGTTCATCCTTGAAACAACACCAAGCGGATTTAAAAGGATATCAATAGGAGTACCATCTTCTAGATAAGGCATATCTTCTACTTTAACTATTCTTGAGATAACACCTTTATTACCATAACGTCCAGCCATTTTATCACCAACTTGGACTTTTCTTAATGTCGCTATTGAAACTTCTATACTCTTAATAACACCAGGTTGTAGTTTATCACCTTTTTCTCTAGAAAATATTTTTACATCAACAACTTTTCCTCTTTCACCATGTTCGAGCCTTAATGAACTATCTCTAACATCTTTTGCTTTATCACCAAAAATTGCTCTTAATAATCTTTCCTCTGCTGATAATTCTGTTTCTCCTTTAGGTGTAATCTTACCAACTAGAATATCACCAGGACCAACTTCAGACCCAATTATTATAATTCCATCCTCATCAAGATTTTTCAATTTATCCTCTGAAATATTTGGTATATCCCTAGTTACTATCTCTGGCCCAATCTTTGTATCTCTTACTTCAATAACCTTTGTATTTATATGTATTGATGTATATCTATCAGCTTCGACAACTCTTTCTGAAAGTAATACAGCATCCTCATAATTTCCTCCTTCCCAACACATAAAAGCAACTTTTAAATTTTGGCCCAAAGCTAATTCTCCCTTATCAGTACTCATACCATCAACCAGAACATCCCCCTTCTTAACTTTTTCACCAACATTAACTCTTAATTTTTGATTAATACATGTTCCCTGGTTAGACCTAGCAAATTTCCTTAAGTTATATGAATAAATATTCTTATCTTTCCCTAATAATTTCAAATGTCTTGCATCAGCCTCTATAATCTGCCCATCAATAGGAGCTACATATACTTGCCCAGAGTCAACTGCAGCAATACCTTCAAGCCCAGTCCCGATAATCGGGGACTCTGGATTAATACATGGTACAGCCTGTCTCTGCATATTTGAACCCATCAATGCTCTATGCGCATCAGTATGCTCCAAAAAAGGAATTAAAGCAGCTGAAACTCCAACAATTTGATTGGCAGCAACATCCACATAATCAACCTCACCAACGCTAGCGTTCCCTGCTTCTCCATGTATTCTAGCCTCAACAAAATCCTTTTTAAAATAATGCCCATCAATTAAACTATAATTTATAGAAATCACATACTTTTCTTCTTCAGCAGCAGTTAAATAATAAACTTCATCACTGACAAATGGCTTAATTTTTATCTCCCTCACTTTATCCTGAGCTGACATTTTCTTAAACATTTCCTTTGTTATTTTATCTCCCTTTTTTGCTATGCCTTTTATATCTTCATTTAATATTTTACCAATGAGTAAGTCAGAATTTTTATCCAATATTCTATATACTCTTCTATAAGGTGTCTCTAGAAAACCATATTCATTAACCCTAGCATATAAAGCCATATGCCCAACAAGGCCAATGCTTGAACCTTCTGGAGATTCAATTGGACATATCTTACCATAATGAGTTCTATGAACATCTCTTACTTCAAAACCAGCTCTTTCCCTTTGTATACCACCAGGGCCCATAACAGAAAGTCTTCTTTTATTCTCTAACTCTGCAAGAGGATTGACTTGATCCATAAATTGAGATAATTGAGAAGACATAAAAAATTCTCTTATAACACTTGTAATAGGTCTTGAATTTATAAGCTGAACTGGAGTAATAGAATCAACATTTAATGTGCTCATTTTATCTTTTATAATTCTCCTCATCCTTGCCAGTCCAACCCTTAATCTTGCTTGTAATAGCTCACCAACTGCTCTTACCCTTCTATTTGACAAATGATCTATATCATCAGCCTCATCCTGAGAAATATTTAATGAAATAATCTCTGAAATTATAGCTATTAAATCTTCTATTTTTAAAACTCTATTTTCTGGTGTATTTGGATATGTAAATCCAAATTTATTATTTATTTTATATCTTCCAACACGTGAAAAATCATATCTCTCAAAATTAAAAAATGTAGCAAATATTAAAGATTTTGCATTATCTGCTGTTACTAGATCTCCAGGCCTTATCCTTTTATATACCTCAATTAAAGCTTCATCTTGTGTCCTAGCTAAATCCTTCTTTAATGTCGTCTCTATGTAGTTTATATCGGGATCATTATCAACATCTTTAAATTTCTCTTTTATTTCTGGTATATCTAGGCCAAAAGCTTGTAATAATGAAGTAACAGCAACTTTTCTCTTCCTATCTATTTTAACCCAAATAACATTATGCTGATCAGTAGAAATCTCAAGCCAAGCACCTCTGTTGGGTATTATCTTAGCTCCATAATATTTTCTTCCTCTTATAACTTCTGTCGTAAAGAAGACTCCAGGGCTTCTTACAAGTTGTGACACTACAACTCTTTCTATACCATTGATAATAAAAGTTCCATTTTCTGTCATAATTGGGAAATCGCCAAGATATACATCTTGTTCTTTTATTTCTCCAGTCTTTTTATTTATTAATTTACACCTCACCTTTAAAGAGGTTTCATAAGTCAAATTCTTAAATCTTGCAGTAGATTCATCAAACTTTGGCTCATCTAGAGAATAATCTAAAAAGTATAACTCAAAATCTCTACCTATTATATCTTTAACTGGATTAATTTCATCAAAAAGCTCTCTTAACCCTTCTCTAAAGAACCACTCATAAGCATCTTTCTGAATTTCTAATAAATAAGGTGGTTTTTGCTTGGAAGTAATATTTTTTAAATATTTCCTTTCCTCTGCACCATTTACCATATTTTTCTTTTATTAATTGTTAATTAATAAAGTCACTTAAAAAAAGATGGGCTAATAGATTTATCACACGGACATTTCTGCTATTGGTAATAAATGCATTAATCAATCTCTTATTTAAAACTTATTTATAAAAATAAAAAAGCTACCAAAAAATGGCTTTTATTTTATAAAATAAATCCTAAATTTACTTTATACATCAATGTTGTGATGTTTTAATTATCTTCTAATGCTTTATATTAAAGCATTGAACTAATGAAAAATATTTTTCAGCACTTCAATACATTAATTATACCATAAAAAATAAATAATTAAAACCCCACCTCTTTATTGTTTTGTTTCTTAATAAAACTATAATCTGCATATTTATCTTCATAGTCATTCTGCATCGCATAAGCCTCTAATTCCTTAACGGTTTCAATAACAACTCCGACAACTATAAGCAAACTTGATCCACTCATAATACTACTAATACCAAATATCTTACTCATTATATTTGGAACTATAGCAACTAAAGCAAGAAACATTGATCCAGCAAATACAAGTTTATTACTAATATTATTTAGATAATCCTCTGTCTCTTTTCCAGGTCTAACTCCTGGAATATATGCACCTTGCTTATTAAGGTTTTCTGCAACTTTATCAGCTTTAAAAATAATAGAAGTATAAAAATATGTAAATAATATAATCAATAAGAAATAAAATACAGAGTATGCAATATCTCCGGATAAAAATACTGCTCCTTTGTATAAAATATTTGATATACCACTTGCATGATTAGATTTTGATAAATACTGGAGTAATATATTAGGTATTACAGCCACAGATGCAGCAAATATAATTGGAACCATTCCAACCTGATTTACTCTTATAGGTAAATAAGACATATTATTACCAAAACTCTTTCCATCTTTATATTGCCTAGCATATATTATTGGGATATTTCTTTGAGCCTCAGTAACATATACAACAAAAAATATTAGAGCAATGCCAAGTGCTAAATATAGTAAAGCATTCATTGCTTGTGAAGGATCAAATGTTATAATAAACCTACTAATAGTTGATAAGAATGATGCTATAATACCAGCAAAAATAATCCAGGACATACCATTACCTATTTTCTTCTCAGATATTATCTCTCCAATCCAAACAGTTATCATAGTCCCAGCTGTTAAAATTATAAGCATAGAAATTATAGAACTAAGAGAATAATCGCTTATAACCTTATAACCACTTGTTCTTAGTAAAACAAGCGTTGCATAACCTTGTAATATAGCAAAAGGCACAGTTAAAATTCTTGTAATTTGCTCCATTTTCTTATACCCTTGCTCTCCCTCTTCTGTCATTCTCTCAAGAGAAGGAATGATTATTGATAATAATTGGACGATGATTGATGCCGTAATATATGGTCCGACACCTAAAGCTACTATTGAAAAATTTTTCAAACCAGAACCAGATAACATATTTAATACTCCCAATAACTGACTTTGCTCAAAAAGGGTCTTAAGATTAGATAAATTAATCCCTGGTATAGGAATGTGTGATAAAATTCTAAAAACTATCAATAATAACAATATCTCTATTAATTTTTTTCTAATTTCTTTATTCTTTAATATCTTTTGTATTTTTTCAAACATATTATTCTAATTAACTTATTTTCCCTCCAACTTTTTCTATTTTT
>ERZ795059.1395-NODE-1395-length-27110-cov-7.181778_pt1 | contig 27110 bp, 27 predicted proteins | sample MGYA00375143_ERZ795059 | MGnify/ENA primary metagenome ERZ795059 (study PRJEB30188, sample SAMN05720168) | activated sludge metagenome | isolation source: Anaerobic digester | place: USA | collected 2015-01-07 ... | reverse complement strand
TGCTGTGTTAAGTAAATCATCTCCGCCTCCTTGCATCCAGAATAATCAACGCAGATGATCTCCGTACCTTTGTGTTGTATGCGTGTAATTCTTTCCAAACTAATAATGCTTAACTGTTATCTCTGAATCCACTCACCCCGCCAGAAACAATAAACTTCATTGCTGCCGGTCCGGAAATGTTGAGCGGTGTAATACTGTCTTTCGGCACAAAATAATGATAACCTGAAAATGCATAGGAATGTGGAAAGTACACCACCACCATATCAGTTAATCCTAAATCAGATAAATCAGATTGTGTTATAAATCCAATTTGATGCAAACTGTTGTCTTTGTTGATCCGAACTAAGACGGGTTTATTGAATTTCTTTTTATCTCCAACAAATGCACCAAGTAAATCTTTTAATGATGAATAGATCAATTTTACCAGCGGTATTCTGTTTACACCATGGTCGAACCACGTTTCTACAGTCTTGAATGCAAAATTAGAAGTAAGATATCCAAAGCTTGTAATAGCAACCAAAATAATAGCAAAACCCAATCCCGGATATGGTAGGTTCAATAAATCATCAAGCCATCGAAATGAAACATACACAAAGTAAACAGTTGCAACCAGTGGCACGATGAAGAGTGTGCCGCTAAAGAAATATCGTAATACTTTTCGAAAGGTGGTTTCCATTTTACTTTATTTCAGAAGTTGATGATGTGTAACTTTAATTCATAAAAAAAGGCTTCCGTTATCTTCGGAAGCCTTTTTTTTCGTTGATGATTTCTTATTACAAAGAGAATCCCAAGAAGCTAAGAAACCCGAATGACATTAACCCCACGAGTATAAAGGTAATACCTAATCCTCGAAGCGGACCCGGGACGTTCGAGTATTTCATTTTTTCTCGAACACCTGCTAATGCCACAATGGCCAACATCCATCCGATACCCGATCCCAATCCATAAACAGTTGCCTCAGGCAATGTGTAGGAACGTCCTACCATAAATAAAGCACCTCCAAGAATTGCGCAGTTTACTGCGATGAGTGGAAGAAATATACCTAATGTCCCGTATAACGCTGGTGAGAATTTTTCTACCGCCATTTCAGTTAACTGAACTACTGCGGCAATAACTGAAATGAAAACGATAAACTGCAAGAAGCTAAGATCGACAGTTGCAAAATCAGCACCCAACCAGGCGAACGATCCTTCCTTCAACATATAGTTTTGAACCAGCCAGTTAATTGGCACTGTAATACCGAGTACAAAAATAACCGCTACTCCTAAACCAAAAGCGGTTTTAACTTTCTTTGATATGGCGAGAAACGAACACATGCCCAAAAAATAGGCAAAGATCATATTGTCAATAAAGATCGAGCGTATTCCAATGTTTATAAGATTCTCCATGCTGCTTATTAATTAATGTGATTCACGATAACCGTTGATTGAGCGCTGAACCCAAATAACAATCCCAAGTAAGATACATGCCCCTGCAGGCAAAAGCATTAAGCCATTGCTCTTATAATGTAGGCCCATTGCTTCGAATACTTTAAAACCGAAAATTGCTCCAGACCCTAATAGTTCCCGGAAGAATGCAATGATCATTAAGATTAAACCGTAGCCTAATCCATTTCCAACTCCATCCATAAAAGATGGCCCGGGTTTATTACCCATTGCAAATGCTTCAAGTCTTCCCATTACAATACAATTGGTAATGATTAACCCAACAAATACAGAAAGTGTCTTCGAAATATCATAGGCATATGCCTTCAATAATTCGCTTACTAATGTTACCCAAAGTGATACTACTGCTAATTGTACAATAATTCGAATTCGGGAAGGTATAGTGTTACGCATCATCGAAATGATGGCATTGGAAGCGGCTGTAACCACCAATAGACTTGCAGACATATACAAAGCAGGAAGCATTTGGGTAGTGACTGCCAGTGCTGAGCAAACTCCTAATACCTGAACCGTAATTGGATTATCAATATCCAGCGGATTGGTAATTAGTTTTTTATTCTTCTTCGAAAAAAGCGGTTCTGCTTTCTTTACTTCTACCGCTACAGTTTCTGTACTCATAGACTGCTATTTATTTTTTACCGTTCTTCTTGAAATAGTTTTCATAAGATGCTATATAATCCTTTAGCATATTATTGACTCCCTTTGCTGTAAGGGTCGCACCAGACAATCCATCTACCTTATGCTGATCTCCCGTCCAATCGTTTCCTTCGCCTTTCATCATTGTAATGGAGACAAATGTATTCTTATCATAAAATGTTTTTCCCTTATAGCGATTTTGTACTTCCTCATCAGATTCAATGCGGGCACCAAGTCCGGGTGTTTCTCCTTTGTGTTGAAACTTCACTCCCTGAACAGTACTAAAATCAGATTGAAGTGCAACATAACCCCAGATATGATCCCATAGCCCGAAGCCATATACTGGCAGAACAACGTATTCTGTTTTACTCGAATCGCTTTCACTTTTAAATTCATAAACCGGAAGCAATCGTTCTTCAGCTGGCTTTTTATATTCAGCAGCAACGACAACATCTTTCGGTTGAACGCCTTGCACTTTATTACCTTGATAGTCTACTACAAATGCTTTCACTTTTTTTGCATACAAAGCAGAAATATCTTCTCCTTCTTTTAGCTCAACAACCGCAGAAAGAATATTCTTCTTTTGCTCCAGGGCAATATTAGCTTGCTGTTTTTCTTTCAAACCTTCAGAGGCCCAGGCGAGCACACCACCACACACTACCGTGAGGATGGCTGCATATAAAACGATGTATAAGTTAGACTGTCGCACGTTGTAATCTTCGTTTTTTGTTTGCGTTCACTACAAAATAATCAATCAGCGGGGCGAATACGTTCATCAACAAAATCGCCAGCATGATACCTTCCGGATAAGCTGGGTTAAATACACGAATCAGAACCGTCAGGATACCAATCAACAAACCGTAAAACCATTTTCCGGTTTCTGTTTGTGCAGCCGTTACCGGATCGGTAGCCATGAAGACCGCTCCAAATGCCAAGCCTCCTATTACTAAATGGTAGTGAGCCGGCATGGCTACAAAAGAGTTTCCTCCAATAAGGTTCATGAATAAACCCATACCATAAGCACCGGCAAAAACACTTACGATAATTTTCCAGCTACCTACTCCTGTTGCTACTAATATCAAGCCTCCAATCAAACACATTAAGGTTGAAGTTTCACCTATACAGCCTGGGATAAAACCGAAGAACATGTTGGAGAAGCTGTAGATGTTATCGGCCCATCCTGCACCAAATGCATTAAAAGATGAAACCGCACTTTCTCCAGTTGTAATTGCATTTGATGCAACTGATAATGGTGTTGCCCCAGAATATCCGGCTACCGTTTTCGCTCCTTCTGGTAAATATGTCCAAACCTCTCCAGCAATATCAACTGGATAAGCAAAATATAGAAATGCACGAGCGGTTAAGGCTACGTTCAATACGTTCATACCTGTCCCTCCAAAAGCTTCTTTCGCAATGAGCACAGCAAAAATAGTTGCCAGCGCTACCTGCCAAAGTGGAATACCCGGAGGCATTACCAATGGGATTAACATCCCTGTAACAAGGAAGCCTTCGTTGATTGGGTGCTTACGGAAGATAGCAAAGACTACTTCCACTAAACCACCGGCTGTGTAGGCAACCAATACCACTGGCATTACCTGAATCAAGCCGATCAATACTTTTTCATTTAATGTAGCCACCTGGCCGATGGCCAGAAAATGTTGATGCCCTACGTTATAGATACCAAACAACAAACAAGGTACCATGGCGAAAACTACGGTCATCATCATTCGCTTCAAATCGACCGCATCACGCACCTGCACACCTTTTGTAGGGTTGGTGGTGTTGGGTGAGAACATAAACGAATCGAGTGCTTCGAAAACATAGAAGTAGCGATTGTACTTACCTCCTTTTTCGAAGTCGTGTTTTACTTTATCTAAAGTGTTTCGTAAAAACTTCATATTAACTGTTCTGCATTAATTCAATTCCTTCACGCAAAATTTCCTGTACCTGATGCTTCGAAACATCTACGAACTCACAGAGTGCAAGATCCTCTTCAATGACTTCATAAATACCAAGAGCTTCCATATCGTCATAGTCTTCAGCAATGATTGCTTTTAACAAATGCGTTGGCAAAATATCGATTGGTGTTACCTGTTCAAAAACTCCGGTCTGAACGAAGGCTCTTGGCTCACCTCTGAAATTACTATCCAGTACATATTCCTTTTTATAATTCAGAAAGGAGAACAGACCCCATGCTCTACTGAAACTTAATTTCTTAGCAGAAGGTGTTAACCATCCTAAAAATTCAAAATAATCTCCTTCCGGGATAACGCATACAAGTTGATCAAAGAAACCAACATGACCCTCTTTACCGATCTTAGTGCCAGTAAGTACATTGCCAGAAATCACACGAACGTGTTCTTGCTTCAAATTATCCTGTAATATTTTTTTAACCGATGCACCTGTATACGTCTTATAATATTGAGGCTTTGCGACTTCTGATCCAGCCACGGCAATCACTTTCGATGCATCGTAAATGCCGTTTAGAAACAACTTACCTATTTGAATAACACCAAAAGGGTTGATTGTCCATATAACATCACTCTTGCTTATTGGATCGATGTGATGGATCTGAACACCTACACATCCTGATGGATGCGGCCCAGAAAACTTATTTACCTCAACACCTTTTGCCTGAGAGAATACAGTACTGATTTCACGCTCAGAGTGAAGGTTTAAATGAACAGGTCCTGAAGTTAACTTCTTTAAAATGTCAAGCCCAATTTGAAAGTATTGATCTTGCCCTTTAAATAAAACATTATAATCGGGTGCTAATGGATGAGAATCAAAACCAGAAACAAAAATGGATTTTGGAGTTTCCGAAGGATCGGCAACAATACCAAAAGGTCTCTGAACCAGATTTGTCCAAGCTCCACTCCTTAAAATTTGTTCCTGTGCCTTTTCACGACTCAGGTTAGCAATTTCTGAAACTGAATACTTTGGAAATTGAGCGTATTCAACTTTCTTATCAGCCAGGATTTTTACCTCGAGAAGCTTGCGCTTTTCGCCTCGGTTTATCTCTACCACTTCTCCACTTACCGGAGCGGTAAAAACAATGCTCTCATTCTTCTTATCATGAAATAAGGGGGAGCCTGCCTGAACGGTATCACCTTCTTTTACAACGACTTTCGGCATATACAAGCCAAAAAAGTCGGTTGGTTTGATAACAAAAGTTTCAGGTTGATCGATGCTTGCTAAAGAGGGGACGGCTTTACCAGCGAGGTTAATGTCAAAGCCCTTCTTGAGTCGGATAAATTTGCCCATGTAACTGGCTATAATGGTTAGGAGTGGGCAAAATTAGCATTTTTCCGAACATACAATAGCAGATTTGATTTTAGTTATACGGATGGTTAGTCGTTCATAGTTAAATACTAATTATATGTGTAATTGACTATAAGAACCGCTCTATTTCTTATTAAAAACTACTGAGCGTTAATGGATTGAAAGCCAAAAAGAAATGGGCAATTTATCGAATATGAAAATTACCTTAATGAAGATCAGCGCGTACAATTCTTCCCAATGCTATTCGCACCACTTCATCTACCTGTTCATCAATGGCGATGTGAGTGGTGTTAATTACCAGAGCATCTTCGGCTTGCCGCAGGGGGCTTTCCTTTCGGGAAGTATCAATTTCATCGCGGTGTAAAATATTCTCGATCACATCATCCAGGTCAATAAGTTGATCGCGATCCAATAGTTCCTTTTGGCGTCTAAAGGCACGGATTAAAATATCGGCATTCATAAACAACTTCAACTCGGCATTTGGAAACACCACTGTTCCAATATCACGGCCATCCATTACAATACCTTTCTCTTTCCCTAATCTTCTTTGCTGTTCAACCAATGCAACGCGTACCTCTTTTATAGTACTTACTTCACTTACCACCTCAGACACGCGCATTTTCCTGATTGCTTTTTCTACATTCAATCCATTCAAGTAGGTTTCTGATTTGCCCTTGAAATTGACTTTAAATGATACTGTAATTTGTTGCAATGCTCTTGCAATTTCTTTCGGATTAGTAAGTGCGATATGATGATCTAAAAAGTAAAGCGTTACTGCACGATACATTGCACCTGAATCGATGTAGCGATATCCTAAAATTTTGGCTACCTCTTTTGCCGTTGTGCTTTTGCCGCAGGCAGAATATCCATCAATGGCGATCACAATTTTACGAAGATTCATCAGCAGTCTTTATGTGGACAAGGAATGGGCTTGCCCGGTTTCAATTTTTTATTTTTATGATGCTTTTGCGAACTGCAACCCAACATCAGCACAACACACAGTAGAAGAAATAATCGATGCATTTTCAAAAATATTTCAAATTTATCTGGATGATCAAAGTTAGTATTTTTAGAAAATGGATCGTGACACTTCCCCTATTTCTTTTACTGCAATGCGTGCAATCAACCCTTATTTCTATTCAATTTTACTTTGATGGCTCATTCTAAATCCAATTTTCTGGCCTCCACCAAGTTCTTGAGTTTTCTCCAACTTCTGATAGAGTGTAATAAATCGCACATCTGGAAAAGACGGTGCCAATAGATCACTCTCAATGGCAGTTCGCAAGGATGATTTTACGATTGTATTTAATTGATGTTCCGAAATTCCTGATTCCGAAATTTTCGCAAATAAGGTAGCGAGTTCTCCCTCACCTTCCGCTATAAATCTGTTTTCGTGATTGATTAATATTCGCGCAAGAAGATACCCTGGATCGTTCACACGATTAAACTTTAACGAATCAGACATGAAATTATAAATCATAATTTGGCCAAAATAACGGTTCACTTCACTCTCTTTAATATACGCTTCTTGCATTACACTATGACCTGATGGTAACATAACAATATTAGTGTGCAGCACAAACACTAATAAGTCACCCGCAAGCTTTATCTGAAATTCATGTTCGTTTATTACTTGAAGCTCTATGGTAACATCTTTGTCAGCCAACTGGACGTTCTTTCTCAGTTCATCAACAATATGCTTTGATTCTTTTGATAAGGCACTAAATGCTGCAAGCAGATTCTTATAGGTAATTTGTTTTGCAGTTGATTTACTTTCCAGCAAGCGCTGTAAATAGCCAAGAGTATCTTCTGATTCACCCATAATTCTTATTTTAGTTTAGTAAATTGTGAAAAATTAATCGGGTATGGAAACAAATGAAGAAGGAAAAACAGAGAAAGCCTTTAAAGGTTTCGGAAAAAAAGTAGACGGTTTTATTGAAGAGTTAGGCGAAGCAGGAGAACGACTTCAAAGGGAGTTCCAATCAAAATTTGAAGAGCTAAAGGTATCTGCAGAAAAGCTGAAGAAAGAAGCTGAAAATAAAGAACGCTGGAAAGAGGTAGAAGAAAGCCTGAAAAAAGCAGGCGATGAATTGGGCAATGCCTTTAAAGCAGCGTTCAACAAAAAACAGTCATAGTGATCTGAATTACTTTTGAAATAAGAAAGGCTACCTATAGGTAGCCTTTCTTATTTCAAAATAAAACAACATTCTATTTCTTGGTCACAAAAGTAAGGACTGGGCGTTTTGAATGGCGCACTACATCTTCTGCAATACTTCCTGCTAATACATGAGCAAAACCTGTTCTTCCATGGGTTGCCATAGCAATTAAATCAGCATTGATACTTTCCGCAAAGTATATGATACCCTCCTCTTCGGTTACATCATTAAATACGTTAATGGTATAATTCTTAAGTTGAAGTTTCTTTGCGAAATCCTCCATATACTTCTTCACCACTACATCCCGCTGAAAATTCCCCGGAGTATTAATTCGCACAAGGTGAACGGTTGAGTTATATAATTCCTGTGTTCTTCTTACGATTTTAGAAAACACCTCTTCGTCTTTGCTCATCGAAGTAGCATACACAATATCTTTAAAGTCCTTACCTGAAGGCTTATTGTGCAATGTGAGAACAGGACAGTGAGACATGCGTACCACTTTCTCAGTGTTTGAACCGATAATCATATGCTCCAAATCCGAATGACCCGCTGTTCCCATTACAACCAGATCAACTTTTCGTTCCGTCACCATCGCATTCATTCCATGAAATGGTGAACCTAGCCGAAGTTCAGAACGAAGTTTAATGCCATCAAATTTTGGATTCTCTACTACTTTAGCCATTTGCTTCTTGGCCTTCTCAATTAACTTCATGGTAAATAGTCTTTCTTCCCAATTTCCACCTTCTGTTACCTGACCTTCAATATTAATAGAGTTTCCTGTTGCCTCTTCAACAACATGAAGCAAAATCAGCTCTGCGCCAGATTTGCGTGCAATATCTGCTGCCGTTTCGGCCGCTAACATGGCCGGTTTAGAAAAATCAATCGGAACGAGTATTTTTTTCATAAAGTTGGTTGTTTGATCATTTGACGAAAGTAAAAATAACGAATTGAGTCAGAATTAAAAATGATATTAATGCCACAATAGCCCGATCATCTTCGATCGATTTTCAAACAAAATTAGAAGCCTGAGGAGAATTGAGCAATGATCACTATCATCACTCAATATGATTGTTATCACTTTATGGAAATAAAAAAAGCCCTGGTTTCCCAGAGCTTTTTTATCATGTTAGAAGCAATGATTAGAACTTCACCGATTTGATTTTACCTGACTTATCCGAGATTTCAAAAGTATATGAAGAGGCTTTACCTTTTAATGCATACACTTGAGCGAAGTCACCATCCAATTTCTTTGTTTCAGTGTGCAACACATTTTCGAAGTTATCATAAATAGTTACTGTAACTTCTTCATCCTTTGAATTTGCAATGGCCAATAAGAATTTACCTTCTTCACTCATTTTGGAAACATGCACATTTAATGATGATTTAGCCGATGGTTGAAAGTTTACCTTTTCAACTTTGGTTCCAGTACCATCAATTAATTCAATTGTGTATTCACCAGCATTAAGACCGTTGAAGTTCAATGGCAGAATAAAACCACCAGCGTTTGAAACTACTTTAGAGAAAATCACTTTTGCCTCTGCATTGTAGATGTTCACTTTCGTAAATCCTGTATTTTCAGTCTTGTATATTACCTTAAATGTTTCTGATCCTTTTACAGATACGATGGCTAAGCCAGCTTTTGTTGGCTCTTCTTTTGCGATTGCTGATACGGTAGCACCTATTACTACCAGAGCTGAGATTAAAAGGGATTTTGTTTTCATATTCTTTTTCGTTTTTGTTTATGATACAAAGAACGGCTGCGGTACGCTATGAAGCTGAGAGTTGTAAGTAAACCGTATTTATTTGTCTGAAAATCGTTTGCGGAAAAATTGCATAAGAAAATCATGAAAAAGGGAAGTCAAACAAGGGCGCAATCGCGATCAGGTGATAAAAAATTTAGTACAACGTTTGCAATTCATATCGAGTTAATGATCCAGACATACGCTTTTTATCAAACCATTATTTTAAAAAGGGCATCAGATCCGAATTATTTATCTTCGATATATATTCTTTCGAAAGAAAATTCTTTACAGATCGCATTTTAAAATACAAAAGGCAACTCATCCAGGAAAAGTTGCCTTTTGTAAGTATATCGAAGAAGGATCTATTTCTTAATACTCCATTCGGTTTGTATTGCCTGACCTATCCGTGATCTCGAAAGAAACTTTTTCATCAACTCTTGAGAGATCATAGATTTTGGCAAAATCCCCATTAATATCCTCAGAATGTGAGTAAAGCAAATCACCTTTTGCATTGTATATTTTAACCTCTAATGTTTCCTTCCCTTTATTAGATAAAGTAAGTAAATACCTATTCTCATCACCAGAAATACGAAGCAGATTTGCCAGTCGTTCAATCTTTCCCTCGCGATAACTTACCTTTTCAATTTTCTTGCCGGTATGATCTACTAATTCAATTGTATAATCACCTTCTGGTAATTCTCCGAAATTATATGGTCGCATAAAGCGATCCACTTGTCTTAACTCTTCTTTGAACATGATCTTGTTCTCAGCATTAAAGATGGTGACTTTTACATTGCACTCTTTTACTCCTGTGTAAAATAACTTCACAAGAGAACCACTTTTCATAATAGCCATAGAAGATGTTTCTTCTGGTTTATCCAATCTACGTGCATTTACTACACTGCTTATTGCAATGAGTACAATAAAAATTGAGAGGGTCTTTTTCATAAAGGATCTGTATTTGTTTAGCGATAAGACGACCGGCCTGTCATGAAAGTTGCAATGCAAACGTTAATTATTGTTAACTAAATTGTTATGACCTGAAATTAATTAAGGTCGCATGAAACGTGAACACATGAAAACAAGATTCACTTTTATATGAAAAAGTTGAACCAACGATTATTCAATAAGTTGGTTGCAGAAATAAAAAAAATAAAATTTCTTAATTCAAATGAAAAACATCTTTGCTCTTATCTTCCTGATGTAACACATGCGTTTGAAAACGGACATGATTCATTAAGAAAGCCTCCCGCTTCTCGGGGGAGAGAGTTAGGAATCTAAAACGATCGCTCACATCCAAACCTAATTCTGCAGCAGCGTCATAAAGAGTAAAGTGAGATCCACTTGACTTTATATTCCGAAGTTTTAAATAGTACTGAAATGGTTGTAAAAAGGGCTGATCTGGAAAAATCTGATTATCTACGCTCCATAACCTTACGTCAGCACCGGGATATAATTTGTCCTTGTATGTCCGCAATAATAATCCCATGGAAAAAATATCCTGACACTTTACAATTATATCCGCTTCTCCACCGACATACCTTTTAATTACAGTTTCCAGTTTCATCAGCGAACCAATCTTTTCAGTATTTACTTCATGACTAAAATAAATTCCAAAGGCGATATCATCAGTTTCTGCATCATGAAGTAACTGCTTGTATCTCGGTTCAAAAATATGAAGGGGCACCAGCTCTCCTGGTAAGGGCAAGATGCCGAGGGGAAACATGGGAATGTGAATTGCGTCTGCCATAACTACTTTAACAATGCAGGAGCGTAAAGGTTAATAGTGCACTAAATAATGTGGATTAAGACCATACTGATCTTTAAGTTTTTGTTCACCCGGTAAAAAACCGAGGTTCACCAAAAACGAAAATCCAGCGAGCTCTCCGTTAAAACTCTTTATCAATTCTGCTGTTGCAGAAGCTGTTCCACCGGTAGCCAGTAAATCATCATGTACCAACACACGCCAACCCGGCTGAATTGCATCATCATGTATTTCAATTGTGGCGGTACCATACTCAAGTGCGTAACTTTGAGAGCGGGTTTTAAAGGGAAGCTTTCCCGCTTTACGAATTGGTAAAAATCTACATCCCAATTCATTGGCTAAAACAGAACCAAAAATAAAACCTCTGGCCTCCACTGAAGCAATGGCATCAATTTTTTGATCGGCATACTCTTCGGCCAGTGCATTTACAATCTTCCTAACCAAGAGCGGGTTGTCGAAAATAGGAGTGATATCTTTAAATACAATCCCTGGTTTTGGATAATCCTGCACATCACGGATTGCACTTTTTATTTCATCCTCCAGCATAATATTTTAAAAATTGATTCTATCAAAAGTAGACTTGGAAATCAGGTAATCAAACTTTCTATTAAGTTATTATCACTTATGCTGTGATCTTCTTAAAGGCATCAGGAAGAAATTCTACTAAGTCGGAAGCGATAATACTGTTCATTCCTTTTTCATATGCTGCCCCATCACCAGAAAGACCATGAAGGTAAACTCCCAAAAGCGCAGCATTCAAAGAAGAATACTGTTGCGCCAACAAGCTTGTCAGTATTCCGGTAAGCACATCTCCGCTTCCTGCTGTTGCCATCCCAGGATTTCCGGTTGAATTAAAAAACACATCACCATCGGATGATGCAATGGATGAGTACGCTCCTTTTAAAACAACAATGCATTTTAGTTGCTTCGCTAATTGTTGTTGTTTTTTTAATCGTTCAAAATCATCCTTCCAGGTTCCAACCAATCGCTCAAATTCCTTCGGATGTGGTGTAAGAATACTTCCTTCCGGAATATGATTTAATAACTCTTTATTTGAAGATAAAATATTGAGTGCATCTGCATCAATAATCATAGGTAATTTGAATTGTTTCAGCACAGCAGCAAATGCGTTTACCGTTTCCGGATGTTGACCAAGTCCGGGACCAATACCTATTGAAGAATATGAATTAAGATTTTCTATTCCTGTTGAGAACGCTTCACTGTTATCAATACTAACCATTGCTTCTGGCAAAGCAGTTTGCAGTATTGTATTTCCACACTTCGGAATATGAACTGTTAAGAGACCTAATCCTGAGCGAAGTGAGGCCCGAGATGCTAAAATAGCTGCTCCCATTTTTCCAATACTTCCTGCAATAAGTAAAGCATGACCATAGTGTCCTTTGTGATCGAACGTGAGTCGGGGTTTTACAATTCGTTTTATATTTTTTAAAGAAAGATAAAAGTAAGGCGATGTTGCTTGTCTGATAAAATCCTTGCTCAATCCAATGGGCACAATATGCCAGCTTCCGACAAAGGGATAATTTTGTGGAAAGAAGAACACAAGCTTCGGTAATTGAAATGAAACGGTATGATGGGCTTTTACAATTGAACCGGTCGAATGTTGATCCATCATTAATCCAGAAGGAACATCCACTGCAATTCTCAATGCATTAGTTTGATTTATGCAGTCAATTGCTTTCTCATATAAACCTTCAGGGGGTCGCGATAATCCTGAACCGAAAATAGCATCAATCAGAATATCACACGAAGAGAATATTGCCTGATCAAATTTCAACGTTATTTCCGTGACTGAAATTTTATTTCTTAGTCGATCGAGATTGATCTTAAAGTCAAGCGATTCAGTTGCATCACCGTTAACTATCCAAAGCTGAACCTGATAACCCAACTCAAAAAGTAAACGTGCAATACCTAATCCATCTCCTCCATTATTTCCAGTTCCACATACAATACCTATCCGATGTGTAACATCAAATCTCTCCGTAAGCCATGATTCAAATGCGCGACAAGCACGCTCCATCAAATCGATTGAAGCAATCGGTTCGTGCTGAATGGTGTACGCATCAAGCTCTTTAATTTGCTTGGCAGATAATATTTTGGGCATTTTGAAGCTGGTCTAAACCTCCTTAAATATCGTATATTTGATTTAAAGAAAAGTGGTATGGATTACCCAGTTAAAATTAAAACGAAGTCCATTGGCGGAATGACAGAGTAGCAGTTTTTTAAATTCTGTCAGGAGAACCGTTTAATCAAGTTAGAGCGCAACTTAAACGGTGAAATCATTATCATGGCACCACCAGGATCAGAATCGGCATTGTTTAATTCCAGTATTATAACTGAATTAGGAATTTGGAATAAAGAACATTCATTGGGTTTTATATTCGATTCAAATGCAGGTTTTACCTTGCCTAATAATGCAGTACGCTCACCCGATGCTGCTTTCATAAAAAAAGAAAAGTGGTTGATCATTCCCATCGAAGACAAGAAAAAGTTTGCACACATCTGCCCTGATTTTGTTATTGAACTTCCATCTGACAGTGATAGTGCTAAAATTCTTCAAGACAAAATAAAAGAATGGATGGATTGTGGTTGCCTGTTGGCTTGGATGATAAATCCTGATAAAAAGGAAACCTGGATTTATAGAAAGAACGGAGAAGTTGACGTGAAATCTTTTAGCTCGCCTCTAAGTGGTGAAGATGTACTTCCTGGATTCACTTTAGACCTGGAAAGTATTTTCACAAATTGAGGAGAAGGTTAATCGTTAATGGTAATGCAGAAATAGTACTGGAAACCCAAATCACACACTCACGAATAACGATTAACGGTCAACCAATTTTACCGATCAACTTCGCCCATCAAAACATCAATTGAGCCTACAATGGCAATGAGATCGGCTACTAAAATACCTTTCGATATTTCAGGCAATACAGAAAGGTTAGAAAAACTACAGGAACGACACTTGCATCGAAAAGCAACATCGCTCTTTCCATCCGCGCGGAAGAAAAATCCTAGCTCACCTTTTGGTATTTCAGCGCGCATATAAAAATCCTGCGCCTTTGGTCTGATCTTTTTTGGTACCAATGCCTGTGGATCGAAGTCACGGCTACGCTTATGCTCGCCAGTAAGTTTCTGAACGCACTGTTCTACGATCTTCAACGATTCATACAGTTCAAGAAAGCGCACGTAGTTCCGATCCCAACAATCACCTACCTTACCCATCTTACCTTCGCCAATTGGAATATCAAAATCAAGTTCGGGATACACAGAGTAGCCATCTACCTTTCTTAAATCGAATCGCAAACCAGAAGCGCGTAACATTGGCCCTGTTACACCACAATTAATAGCAAGGTCTAATGGAAGCAGACCAACATTTGCTGTACGTTCAACAAAAATTTTATTGTTGATGAGGATTTCTTCCAGCTCCTTCAACTTCGGTTTCAGATAGGTAATGAATTCGCGACAACGATCTTCAAATCCCACCGGTATGTCGTAGAACAACCCGCCAATCCAAATATAATTATAGAGCAATCGCGCGCCTGATGCCCACTCCAACATGCGAAGAATATGTTCACGATCCCGCATCACCCAAAGAAAAGGTGTGAACGCACCGATGTCCATGCCATAGGTACCTATCGAAATAAAATGAGAGGCAATGCGATTCAATTCGGCAACCAGCACCCGAACATATTCAACACGCTTGGGAATTTGTTCTGTGATGCCCAACATTTTTTCCACGCCCATCGCATAAGCATGTTCATTATTCATTGACGCTACATAATCCAAGCGATCAACAAATGGAATTACCTGATTGTAGGGAAGACTCTCAGCATGCTTTTCAAAACAACGATGCAAATAGCCAATGTGCGGAACAACATCTCTTACCAACTCTCCATCCATCAAAACTTCTAATCGCAACACACCATGGGTAGATGGATGCTGCGGTCCGAGATTGATAATCATTTCCTCTGAACGCAAGTCCGCTGCATTGAACTTGTTGGGTTCGGAGAGGATGAGGTTGGTGTCTTTATATTGGTATTGCTGAGTCAAGGAGAAGTTAATCGTTATCTGTTATTAATACTGAGACGCTTTTAAGATTCTACTTTTACGCCTCTGTAGTATTCTTGCTGTTTGTAATCTTTACGAAGGGGGTGCCCGTCCCAATCTGCCGGCAATAATATTCTGCGCAAGTCGGGATGGTTTTTAAAATGGATTCCATACATGTCAAAAATTTCGCGCTCAAGCCAGTTGGCCGATTTCCAAATATGACTAATGGAATCAATCGCTGGATTTTCTCTCGGTAAAGTTACCTTCAACATCAACTGAGAATTGAAAGGAATCGAATATAAGGTATACACACATTCCATTGTGTTTGCTTCTGCTCCATTATCAATTCCGGTAATGCAAGAGAGCATGTCGAAATACAATTCTGGATTTTGAAAGAGATTTTCCGTCACTTGAATCAAATCGGCAGATGGAATTTGAATTGCTTTCGGAAATATATTGTCCAGCACCAGCACTTCTCTGTGCGAACATGATTCTTTTACAATTGATACGATTTGATCAAACGTTGACATTGGAAGTTTCAGTTTGTAATAATTTCTCAATCGCCTTTGGCGCCATCATACTTTCGTTTCTGATTTTCTCCTGGAGTTTTAAGAAGCCACCTATCAATGCTTCTGGTCTTGGCGGACAACCCGGCACATAAACATCTACCGGAATAATTCTGTCTACTCCCTTCACTACATGATAACCATGTTGCCAGTACGGACCACCACAGTTGGAACATGATCCCATTGAAATTACATAGCGTGGTTCGGCCATCTGCTCATACAATCGCTTGATGCGATCGGCCATCTTAAACGTTACCGTTCCGGAAATAATCATGACATCTGCCTGACGAGGTGTTGCACGGGGTGCCATGCCGAAACGATCCATATCATACACTGTAGCATTGCTCATAAATTCAATAGCACAACACGCCAGACCAAAGGTCATTGGAAACATCGATGACAACCTTGCCCAGTTGAGCAAATCATCAAGATGCGTAACGATGATACCACCTTGCTGAAATTTTTGGTCTAACAATCCTTTCATTTCCTAAACTACTTTATTTAATGCTTATTTTTTACAATCTAAAAGCAATAGTCCACTGTCCACTGTCGGCAGTCGACTGTCGGCTATTTGTACTTCTCATTCACTCTATCATACAAATCCTTCGGCACGGGAGAAGTAAATTCAGTTGGCTTAGGATTTGGTTTTACCCAATCGAGGTGGCCGTTTACCCAGGCATATGCTAAACCCAGAGCAAGTATGACGATAAAGATGATCATCTCGATAAGAGAGAACCATCCCCAAACTCCATGGGTGCCTTCAATCATTTCTTTGTTGGCAAACACTGTTGACCAGGGGAATAGAAAAACAATTTCTACTTCAAACAAAAGAAATATAAGGGCAATGATGTAAAACTGAATATTGAATTGTGTCCAGGCACTTCCTATCGCCTCTTCACCACTTTCATAGCTGGAAAGCTTTTCAGGATTTGGACGGTTCGGTCTAATGATCCTTGAAGCCAAAAACATAACAACGATAAAAACAATACCCACTACCAGAAAGAGTAGTACTTCACTAAAAGCAGATAGGTAAGTTTGCTGGGTGTCCATCCGATCAAAGATAAGCACCGAAAAGACGTTGCCCTAATGAAAACTAAAAATTGGTAGCGAGTTTAGACTTTAGATGCTAGACCAAATCAGAGATTGTTTGTATTGAATGTGTCACCTTGTTTGATATCTCCTGAGTCAAATCCCTTTCTAAACCATCGAACACGCTGTTCGGAAGTCCCGTGTGTAAATGAATCGGGAGTTACGTGGCCCTGAGATTGTTGCTGTAGTCGATCATCACCAATCGCACTGGCTGCGTTGAGCGCTTCTTCCAAATCATCAGGTTCAATGAATGCGTTGTCTGTTTTATCAGCATGATTGGCCCACAGACCCGCCAAAAAATCGGCCTGCAATTCCAATTTAACCGAAAGCTTGTTATACTCTTCTTCGCTTACCTGTCCACGCATGGCATGAACCTTATCTGTAATACCTAAAATATGTTGAACATGATGACCAACTTCATGTGCAATAACATAGGCTTGAGCAAAATCACCGGGAGCCCCTAAACTATTCTTTAGGTCTTCGTAAAAACTCAAGTCAATATAGACACGCTCATCTTCACTGCAATAAAACGGGCCGGTTGCCGCGCTCGCACTTCCACAAGCCGACTCAACACTACCACTAAATATGACTAATGTAGGATCACGGTAATTTTGCATTTGCGCATGCCACACATCTTCGGTACTCGCTAAAACCACTTTCACAAAATTCGCCAACTCTTCTTCCTCTGGTGTGGCAACCCATTCGGAGTTTTGTTGTGTATCAACTAATCCACCGCCACCGTTTACCTGTTGTAAAAGTGTAAGCGGATTTTTTCCTAGAATCAGACTGATCACAACAATAATAGCGATAGTACCGATACCACCTTTAAAGGCCATACCACCGCCACCTCCACCACTTCCACGTTGATCATCTACATTTCCACTTTGTCTTCTGCCTCGCCATTGCATATTAAAAGTATTTAGTATTTAGTATTTAGACATTTTTCTTAACAGGATGAGAAGAGTCTTAAATCTTAAGTCTAATGTCTAAAGTCTTAGGTCTAACATCTAATCCTGTAAGGCTCGCTTCTTGATCATACCTCCTTTAATATCATTCACACTGTTTTCAACCATAAAAGCATTCTCATCAATTTTTGCAATTTCCGTCTTTAGCTTTTGCAACTCCAATCGGGTAATCACTGAATAAATAACATCCAGATCTTTTTCGCGGTGTCCATTTTTTCCATAACCACTTTTCCCCTTTAAGATAGTGACGCCCCGACCTAATTTATTAATAATGGCATTTTTTATTTCTCCACTCTTCTCTGAAACAATCATTACACTGGTGTACTCTTCAATTCCGTGCACAACAAAGTCAACAGTCTTTGATGCGACCAGATAAGTAAGTATCGCATACAAGGCAGTCTCCTCACTGATAACGATCGCTGCAACCGAAAAAATAATAATGTTCAGACCTAAAATTGTATCGCCAACCGTTAAAGTAGTTTTGCGACTGGTGAAAATTGCCAGAATTTCTGTTCCGTCTAACACACTACCTCCCCGAATGGAAAGTCCAATGCCGGCACCAACAAAAAAACCACCGAAGAAGGCGATCAATAATTTATCATCTGTTATCGACCGGAATTCTAAAAACTCCAAACACAAAGCCAATGCAACAACGGCAATGAGTGTTTTTACAGCAAAAGATTTTGAAACCTGAGTGTATCCAATAAAGATGAATGGAATGTTAATAAAGAAAATAAGGTAAGCAACATTGATTTTCGTTATGAAGTTAATAAGCAAAGAAATACCCACTACTCCACCATCCAAAAATTTATTGGGTAACAAAAAACCTTTCAGTCCGAAAGCGGCTGCCAAGACACCGCAACTAATAAAGACAATGTCTTTAATCGTCCGTTCAATGTGGATTCTTCGGATACGAAGCGCATTAAGTTTCGAAAATCGTTGATGGGTCGACATGCTTTCAAGATAATAAAAAAAGCCGTCCCAATTTTTTGAGACGGCTTAACAGTAAAATAATTCGTTTCTAATTCTTATTGACGCCCGGATCGCGTTTTAAAAATTCGTCATACAGTTGCGTCTGACGGCTCACCATCGGCATTTGCCATCCTTCTATAAACACATCCAATACATTTGTTTTGGTTTCGAATGGATCGCCATCGCACACAAACAAATTAGCGATCTTACCTACTTCAATTGATCCCAATTTATCAGCTACTCCAAATATTTGTGCAGCCGAAATCGTAACCGCTTTAAGTGCTTCTTCTCTACCTAAACCATAGGTAGCAGCAAAGCCTGCCATATAAGGAAGGTTACGGGCATTCTCGGCTTGCGATGTACGAAGTGCAATTGTTACTCCGGCTTTTTTCATTAAGCCCGCATTAGCATAAGCTCTATCATAGCGATCATATTCACGAATAGGTTCCTCTAACACCGGACCAACCACTACAGAAATTTTTGCTTTTGCAATTTCATCAGCCAAGCGCCACCCTTCTGATACTCCTGTGAAAATTACTTTCTTTACTTTTCTGTCGGCTACCCACTTCAATGCAGCTTTAATATCCATAACCGCATTCACTTCAATCATCAGAGCCTGCTCGCCACGAATCACGGGCAACAATGCTTCCATCTCAGGATAATAGGTAAGTCCTTTACCTTTGGTAGCAGAGTCCAGTTTATAATATTGCACTGCTTTATCCCAAACATCATTCAATTGCTTGGTTGTTTTCTCAACTTCCTTTTTAATTTCTTCATCTGTTCTGCGATCGTAAGAACCTCTTCGCGCCTGATCTGGAAAATTCAGCACGACACCTTCAAAGCCTGCAAACATTTGATCGGGTACATAACCATGCAGGCTGATAAGTGCTGCCGTTCCCGGAAACATCCCTCCTGCAGGTGCGGTAATAACCGTTGTCACACCACTAACGCGCGTAACCGGAATAACTGCAGAACTTGGATTGACAGCGGTAAGCGCTTTCATTTGTGGAACGATCTGACCGCCTTCACGTACATCACTCGCTTGTGGGATTTGCCCCATCTCCAAAAGTCCAACTTGCGTTCCTCCATCGATCATTCCCGGATAAATCCATTTACCTGTACAATCAATTACGATGGCATCAACCGGTACAGTTACATTGGTACCTACTGCTGTTATTTTTCCTTTTTGAATAATGATTGTGCCGTTGGTAATTACACCTTTCGTAACCGTTTCAATGTTGGCATGGGTCAAAGCAAATGTCCCTGATTTTGCTTTCGGACTTTGTGCTTGCGCGATAAACCCAACGAACGCTAACGCAATTGCTAAAAATTGTATTTTCTTTTTCATAGTGTTTCTTAGTTGAGTCCAAACAAGTTACCAGCAAGTAGCTCTGTGCCACGAAGACAATTGTCGTTACTTAGATCTTCTGTATGAAGTGTTGGTATTTCAACTACTTCTTTTGGATCGACATAAATGCGCATATCATCGGCATCCTTCTCACGGTCGAAGCGCACGACACCATCTACCAACGTCATCATCGGAATGGCATAAATAGAGAGCGGATGATTTTGGAAAATGGCAATATCTGCCTCTTTACCAACCTCTATAGAACCCACACGACTATCAATACCTAATTGCTTTGCCGGGTTGATTGTGATCAGCGAAAGCGCTTCATCATCACTAAGGCCACCATACTTTTGTGTCTTTGCCGCTTCGTGATACAAGTGCCGAATCAATTCTCCTGAATCTGAATTGATGGAGGTAACTACTCCATTGCGTGTGAGAATTGCTGCATTATAAGCAGTAGAGTAATACACTTCCAATTTATATGCCCACCAATCTGCAAAGACCGATGCCATTGCTCCGGCAGCCGCAAGTTCTGGCGCAACCTTAAAACCTTCATTCACGTGCTGAAATACCAAACGCTTTATGCCGAAATCTTTACACACCTTCAACAGCATGTTAATCTCATCCGCACGATAACTGTGGCAATGCAAAATAATATCTCCTTTAATAATATCGGAAAGAGTCTGCAATCGTAAACTATAGGTAGGTGGCGCACCACGAAAACCTTTTACCAATTTTTCCTTATTATACTTATCCCATGTTTCCTGATAATGCTTCGCCTCAGTGAAAGCCTCTCGAATAATAAACTCAACACCCATGCGTGTTTGTGGTTGCAATCCATCCCTTCTTCCATGAGTCGTTGGATTTTCTCCCAGCGCAAATTTTATAGTACGCGGAGCATTTTCCATTCGTAATACATCCATATCAAACGTGCCATAACGATGCTTAATCGTTTCGCTTTGTCCACCTATTGCATTTCCAGATCCATGCAATGCATGTGAAACGGTTACGCCTCCCGCCAAAGCACGGTAAATAGAAATATCAAATGGATTTAATTCATCACCTGTCCACACTTCTGGCGTGATGGCATTTGAATATTCATTAATCGCGTTCAATGCAATGTGCGAATGTGCATCGATGATGCCCGGCATGACAAATTTATTTGTCGCGTCAATTACCTTGTATCCAGCAGGAGCAGGCAGGTTCTTTCCAATCTGACTTACCTTACCATCTTTTATTAACACATCGGTATTTTCTAAATTACCTTTCGTGATGGTGATGATGGTTCCGTTTTTAATCAATACGTTTCCGTATTCAACCTGAGCCTGCACCTGATGGAGGGCAATCGAAACGATGACGAGTAATAATATTTTTTTCATATTCATTTAAAGTCTTGAAGTCAGAATTAAATTTTTGGATCCTTTTTTCCCTCAACAGGAAAAGATCCGAAGTTGGTGACATCTGTCTTTCCTTTGAAGGTCTTACCATCAATCGTCACTTCCATTTTCACATCCATGGTCTGGCCATTGATGGTTACCGTGTACGCTACTTTAAGCACATTACCTTCTAACACAACACTGCTTGCATCAATTGTTTGTGGCAACTGCCCTCCTGATACTTTTGCAGAGTAGGTTGTTCCATCTTTCAGGATAACAAATTTCGTTTCACTTTTACCTTGCGGAATTTCTGTTGTAACAGACCATGAACCTTCAATTTCAATTTTTGCATCCTTATCACCTTTCTTTTCTTCGGCTATTTCTTGCTTATACATTATGCCATCTACAAAAACATAGCGCACTTTTGCTTTTTCATTAAAGTAGGGCTTTTCACTAATTACGAGGTTGGCAATTTTTCCATTGTCGATGGTACCTAACCGGTCAGACAATCCAAAAATTTCAGCAGGTATTGTGGTGAGTGATGCAAGTGCTGCATCTTCTGGTAAGCCGGCTGCAATCATTCTCCTTAAGTTTGCCGGAATGTCTTTTGATTTTGCTGAGAGCGAAGAGAATCCAAACTTCAATCCTGCTTTCTGATAGACAGAAGCCTGACCGACATACTTGCCAACAAATTCTATTCTTCTTTTTTCTAAGGTTTCCTTTTCAAGTTCAGCAGCCGACTTAGGTTTTTCTTCTTTCTTCACTGTCTCATCCTTTTTAGCTTCTGATTTCTTTTCCTCTTTTTTCTCTTCCGGTAAATCAAGACTTAGAAACAGTTTGGCGTTGGATGCTTTTACTTTCGAAACCATATCCCATCCTTCTTTTACATCGACCAATATCAAAGTGAACCCAAGCTCCTTTTGAAGTGTGAGCACACGCTGCATATCGAAAACTTTCTCAGCTCTAAAAAATACAATTTGTTTTTTATCGATAACCGGATAAAAGGATTCCAGTATTCGATCAGATGACGGCCGCTCCAAACCTGCGCGATTCGATGCATAAAGGTTTTGATAATTTTTATTGAGTGTGGCCTGACGATATAATTCTCTATACTTCGCCATCACACCCATACCTGTTGTCGGGTAAGCGCGTTGTGCTGGTGTCAGTTCAGAATAAAAAGAAAAATTATTCGATAAGATCATAGCATCCGCTGATGATCCTCCTGATAAAATAACCGATCCATTGCCCGGAAGCATGCCACCATACGGAATGACATGAGCTGCAGTAAATCCGATACCCCGCATTTCCTCCAGCGATTTGTCTTGTGGATCTAAAAACGAGCGAACCTCATATTGAGGTGTAATCCCTGCACGCTCAGGCGTAGGATTGCCCGGATCTTTTGGTCGCTCTTTATTAACATCATCCTTTGGTTTACTAACACCCGTGCGCGAAAGTCCATCAATGAAACCAGCATATACAAATAGACTGTCAGCCTTGATAATGATGGCATCGGCAGGTATTGAAATATTTTTACCAACCGATTGAATCAATCCATTTTTTATAACAAGGGTAGCCGATTCTATTTTGCGGCCTGGAGCCTGCACGATGGTGGCATTTGTAATGGCATAGGTACGCGATACGGGCGCGGAGATTTCATCTTGTGCGAACAACAACAATGGCCAGCAAAGCATAATCGCCAATGCCCATCTCCGTGATGGGTAGATGTAAGACTTCTTCATCTGAAAATTAGGTTTAGGTAAAATACGGGGTCAAGATAGCGGTAAATGAAAGCGGGCGTCAATCAAATACACAAGTGGTGATATTTAATTCTCGTTGGAGGGTTAAAGGTTTCACGCAAAGGCGCTAAGGAATTGGCGCAAAGGACACAAAGAAATTCATTTTATAAGCTGACTTTGCGCTCTTCGCATTTCATACTTTGCGTCTTTGCGTGAAATGTATTTTTATGAGCTCAATCCATTATAGTTCTTCAACGCTCCCCAAATAATCTCAACCGGATGCAATGCCTTTCTTCCTGTACCGTCTTTAATCTGATGGCGGCAACTGGTTCCGGCAGCTGCAATAATTACTTCCTGTGGCTGTTTGCGAACCGTTGGGAAAAGCACAAGCTCTCCGATTTGCATCGAAAGGTCAAAGTGTTCTTTCTCATAACCAAATGAGCCCGCCATACCACAGCATCCGGAAGGAATAAGATGGACTTCATTATTCCCCATGCGAGTAAGTATTTTTTTAACAGGTACTAATGAAGACAATGCTTTCTGTTGACAATGTCCGTGCAATTTTATTAGAGACTTCTGATCTTTAAATAAAGTAACATCGATTCTTCCAGCATCTAATTCTTTTGCCAGAAACTCTTCAATCATAAAGGTATTCGAAGCAATTCGTTTTGCTTTTTCTTTTTCTTCCCCGCGCAACAAATCCGGGTATTCATCTCGGAAGGTAAGAATGGCGGATGGCTCTACTCCTATTAGTGGTGTATCTTCTGTGATAACAGCATCGAATACCTTTATATTTTTTCTGGCCAGTTCACGGGCTTCTTCCAACAAACCTTTGGAAAGAAAACTTCTTCCAGAATCTACGTGATCTATAAATTTGATTTCGTATCCAAGGGCATCCAACAATTTTACGGTGGTGATACCAATCTCTGCTTCGTTATAATTCAATAACTCATCAATAAACAAATACACAGTTTTGATGGGCTTGTTTACTTTTGGTGTAAACTGTTTTGTGAACCATTTCTTCCATGTTGTTGAAGAAAGATGTGGCATACTTCGGCCATCCGCAAAACCAATAACGGATTTCGCAATCTTAGCCAATGGCTTAACGCCAAAAACAAAACGATATCCCCACGGAACAACATTCGCCAACTTCATTCCCAATGAAAAATTACCGATCAGCCATGATCTGAACGGAACACCTTTCTCTTTATAATATTGGTATTGCCATTCTTGCTTCAACTTACCCATGTCTACATTGGAAGGACATTCTGATTTACATCCTTTACAACTCAAACAAAGATCCATTACCTCTTTAATCTCTTCTTGCGCAAATGGATTTACCTTATCGGATTGCGTGATCATCTCACGAAGAATATTCGCGCGTGCCCGTGTTGTTTCTTTTTCCTGACGCGTGGCCATATAACTCGGGCACATTGTCCCTCCACTTATTTCAGTCTTGCGACAATCGCCAGAACCATTGCATTGCTCTGCTGCGCGCACAATGCCGTGATTGTCAGAGAAATCTAAAATGGTATCAAACTCTTTTGTGATCTGATTTTTTTCGTATCGAAGATTGGTATCCATGGGTGGTGTATCGACAATCTTCCCCGGATTAAAAATATTGTTCGGATCCCAAACGCGTTTCAGTTCTTTGATCAATGCATAATTATGTTCACCAATCATCTTCGGAATAAATTCTCCGCGCAAACGTCCATCACCATGTTCTCCTGATAGTGAACCTTTGTATTTTTTTACGAGTGTTGCAATCTCTTCTGCAACAACTCTAAAAAGCCGAACACCTTCAACGGTTTTTAAATCGAGGATGGGACGCAAATGTATTTCTCCAGAACCAGCATGAGCGTAGTGAACACTATACAATCCATGGGACTTTAATATCGCAGCTACTTCAGCAATGTAGGTAGGTAAGTCTTGAACATCTACCGCTGTATCTTCAATTACCGGAACCGGTTTGTTATCGCCTGGAACATTTGACAAAAGTCCTAGACCTGCCTTACGAAGATTCCATACTTTCTTGATGTCATCACCACTCACTACCGGATAGGAATAGCCCAAACCCCTCTTCTTCAGACTTTCAATCAAAGCCTTTGCATCAACATCCACCTGTGCTTCCGAATCTCTTGTTAGTTCAGCTACTAAAATTGCTTTTGGATCGCCTTCTATAAAAAAGCGATTTTCAATCTGCCCCCTGTTTCGCTTGGTGGCCTCAAAAATATAATGATCCATTAATTCAACAGCCGAAGGTCGATACTCCAGTGCTATTAAATTGGCGTGCAAAGCTTCATCGATACTATTGCAATGAATACATACCAATTTTTTATTCGGTGGATCGAGTGGCGTTAATTTAATTTTTGCGGTTGTTACAAACGCAAGCGTTCCTTCCGATCCTGCTATCAGACTACTGAAATTAAACGGCATACCTTCTGCGTTGAAAGGCTGCATGCGCGCAAGCATATCAATGGCATATCCTGTATTTCTCCGTGGAATGGATTCCTTCGGAAATTCCTTTTCAATCTCACGAATGTTAGCCGTGTCAGACAGGATGGTGTTAATGTGTTGATAGAGTTTAGATTCTAAGGTATTACCATTGGCTTTCTCCAAAAACTTATCTTGAGCAAGTGAACCGAACCATACTTTATTACCATCCGACAAAATTGTTTCTACTTCCAGTAAATGTTCGCGCGTACTACCAAACACGACAGAGTTAGAACCGCAGGAATTATTCCCGATCATACCACCGATCATCGCCCGGTTGGCAGTAGACGTTTCAGGGGCAAAGAAAAAACCGTGAGATTTCAGCTGATGATTGAGATCATCACGTACAATTCCAGGCTGAACTAAGGCCCAGCCTTCCTTTGCATTGACCTCTATTATTCTATTGAAATGCTTCGATACATCCACCACGATACCACCGCCAACTACCTGTCCGGCAAGAGAAGTGCCCGCAGTACGCGGAATCAGGGAAGTTTTGTTTTCGTTCGCAAAGCGAATGAGTTTTACAAGGTCTTCATCCGTTTGTGGAATGACAACGGCTATCGGAATCTCCCGATAGGCAGACGCATCGGTAGCATACAGTCTCCGATTCGTTTCGTCCGTAAAGAGTTCACCGGCCAACTCCTTCTTTAAAGCACTAAAATTCATAGTCCCAAAACTAGGGAATTAATTTTCGATTTTACGATGTGCAAATTATCTGCCTGCAATATTTTCTAATGCCTCACCCCGATCCTCTCCGGGGGAGATGGAGGCAATAACTTCGAACAAATTCGCTTATCACGAACCTAAATTACTTGTCACTTATTTTTTAGCTGTGAATCTTTTTTTGCTACTTTTAACAAACCTTAAAACGTAAGCAATATGTCAAAAGCACAGGATGCCAAGAAGGAAACTAAGAAAGAGCCAAAGAAAACACTGAAAGAAAAACGCGCTGATAAAAAGGCAAAGAAAGCGGGCAAATAATTCCTTCTCATATTTGATCCCACACAAACTGCTGTGGGATCAAATAATCTTAAGTACCATTTTTAACTTCAGATCAGAAATCTTAAAACTTAATACAATTAACCATTAACGATTCACCTCCCAGCCTTACTTCACCAACTGAATCGAAGCGGAGTTAATGCAAAAGCGTAAGCCTGTTGGCGCTGGTCCATCCGGGAAAACATGGCCAAGGTGTCCATCACAAACATTGCACATTACCTCAACGCGCACCATGCCATAGCTTTTGTCGCTTACGTATTTGATTACGTTCTCTTTTACTGATTCTGTAAAACTTGGCCAACCAGTACCTGATTCAAACTTTTGAGTTGAATCAAAGAGAGGAGTGCCACAGCAGCGGCAGGCGTAAAGACCCGGTTCATGCATTTCGCAATACTCTCCTGAAAAGGCACGCTCCGTACCTTTCTTTCGAAGAACATGAAATTCTTCGGGCGTTAAGATTTTCATGTTCTTCGAAAGA
>ERZ795059.1386-NODE-1386-length-27201-cov-8.689457_pt1 | contig 27201 bp, 18 predicted proteins | sample MGYA00375143_ERZ795059 | MGnify/ENA primary metagenome ERZ795059 (study PRJEB30188, sample SAMN05720168) | activated sludge metagenome | isolation source: Anaerobic digester | place: USA | collected 2015-01-07 ... | reverse complement strand
AGACCTACTTCACCGGCGAAAGCTTCTCCAAGGCTGCACTCAACCCGCTGCAGGTCGTTTCCATGCGCGATAAGGTCGATGTGATCGCCAACATCACGGGTGGCGGCATCAGTGGCCAGGCCGGCGCGCTCGCGCACGGCATCGCCCGCGCCCTCCAGAAGATGAACCCCGAGCTCCGCGCCGCCCTCAAGAAGGCCGGCTGCCTCGAGCGCGATGGTCGTGACAAGGAGCGCAAGAAGCCCGGCCAGCCCGGCGCCCGCAAGCGCTACCAGTTCTCCAAGCGCTAATCGGTCCAGTCCTTTTCCAAACGGAGCATCTTCCCGATGCTCCGTTTTTTTATGCCCCGGCGTCTCGGTCCGCAGGCCGCTGGGCCGCGAAAAAAGAAAAGCCGCCACTGCGATGTGGCGGCTCGATTGGGAAACGTTGGCGGGCTGCGCCCGGTTAACTCCGGTAGTCGGCGTTTTCGCTCACGTACTCATGCGTGAGATCGGCGCCAAACACCGTGGCGGATTCGGTGCCGGCGCCGAGATCGACCTCGATCTCCACGCACCGCTCGTGTGGCGGATAGTCGATGGCAGCGGAAAAGACGCCGTCCTTCGGTGGCGCGCTCGCGTAAAGCTCGGCGCCCTTTAGATGTGCGACCAGCGCGGTTTCCTTCTCGCCGTTGAGCTGGAAGGCCCCATTGGCGAAAATTTCGATGCCGCCGATGCGCGCACGCAGCCGCGAAAGGTCGATCTGGATCGACTGGGCGCCGACGTACTTGCCGATCGCCTGGACGAGGCGGCCGACGTTCGGATCGTTGCCGGCGAGGGCACACTTGAAGAGCGGCGCGTTGACGATGGCCTTGCCGAGCGAGCGGGCGAGGGCGGCCGTGGGCGCACCGGAGATTTGCACGCGCATCACGTGGCGCACGCCTTCGCCGTTGCGCACGACATCCTCTGCGAGGTCGCGGCAGAGCGTGGCAAGTGCCGCCTCAAACGCGGCCAGATCGGGGCACGGCACGCGGCCGGACGAGAGCGCAACGACGGTGTCGGAGGTGCTCGTATCGCTATCGACCGAGATGCAGTTGAAGGAGCGATCGACGACGCGCGAGAGGATCGCGCGCAGTGTATCGCGCGGCACGACGAGGTCGGTCATGATGTACACCAGCATCGTGGCCATGTTGGGCTCGATCATGCCGGCGCCCTTGGCGATGCCGACGATGCGACCGCCGCCGAGCTGCACGCTGCGGATTTTCGGATAAAGATCGGTGGTGACGATACCCTCGGCGGCCGGGAGCACCGAGCTGTTGGTCAACGCCTCAACGGCCTTGGGCAACGCGGGCAGCATGGCATCGACGGGCAGCGTCCAGCCGATGACGCCGGTCGAGCTGGGGAGCACCTGGCCGGCGCTCAGGCCGAGCTGTTTCGCGAGCTCGCCGCAGAGTCGCTCGGAGGCTTCGACGCCGCCGGGCGCGCAGACGTTGGAAATTTTGTTGTTCACCAGGATCGCGCCGAGCGTGGGCTCGGAGAGCCGGGCGCGGCCGACGATCACGGGGGCGCCGGGAAACGCGTTCTTGGTAAACACAGCCGCGAAGTCCGGCGTGGGCTTGTCGAGCGCGATGAGCGTGAGCGTCATCTTCGCGGGCTTCGGCGCCTCGCGTGGCACGAAGTCAAAACGTGTGGTGCCGACACGGAATCCGGCCGGCAAGGTGGCGTGTTGCGCGAGCCAGTTGCGATGCGCGTCGCGCGAGGAGAATGAGAGGGCGGTGCTTGGCACGGTGAGCAGAAGTGAGCGTCAACGGCGGGCGAGTGAAGCCGATTTTCCGGACGCCGATTTGTTTTAACGGCCCAAAGTTTTTGGGGATGGGCGAAAATTGTGATGGAAACGCGAGCCGCGAGTGCGGTAGAGCATCTGCTTTCTTCCATAGAAACGTGAACGTTTCCCATCCTTCCACCCATTCCGCGGCCGCTGGTCGCGTGCTTTGACGGCCATGAAAATCGCTGAGATTACCGCCAAGGCCAAGGTGCTCCTCGAAGCACTTCCCTACATCCAGGACTTCCGCGGCTCCACCTTCGTGGTGAAGTATGGCGGCAGCTTCATGGATGATCCCAATCCAGAGGTCCGCAACCGCGTGGCCTACGACATCGCCTTTCTCGCGGCGGTCGGCATCAACGTCGTCGTCGTGCACGGCGGCGGCAAGGCCATCACCAAGGCGATGCAGGAGTCGGGCTTGAAGGCCAATTTCATCAACGGTCTGCGCGTGACCGACGAGCCCACGATTCAAATCGTGAAGAAGACGCTCGACGAGATCGTCAACCGCGACGTCTGCGCCGCCGTTTCGCTCGCCCAGGGCAAGCCGAAGGGCCTTGCTGGCGACAGCGTGCTCGTCTGCGAAAAGCTCACCGTCGATGACAACGGCAACGAGGTCGATCTCGGCTTCGTCGGCGACGTCACCGAGGTGAAGGCCAAGCTCATCAAAAAGGAGATCGCCGATGGTTTCATCCCGATCATCTCGCCGGTGGCTGAGGGCCTCGACGGCAAGCCGTACAACATCAACGCCGACACGGCCGCCGGCCGCGTGGCCAGTGCGTTGCGTGCCCGCCGCCTCGTTTACATGAGCGACGTGCCCGGACTGCTTTCCGATCCGAAGGACCCGACCTCGCTCATCTCCACGCTGAAAGTTGGCCAGGTCGATGAGCTCAAGAAAAAGGGCGTCATCGACAAGGGCATGCGTCCGAAGGTCGGGAGCGCGGTCCGCGCCCTTCAGGAGGGCGTGCAACGTGTGCACTTCATCGACGGACGCCTGCCGCACAGCTTGTTGCTCGAAATCTTCACCGACAAGGGCATCGGCACCGAGATCGTCCACGGCTGAGTCCGTCCATCGGCATGAGATCGCAGGCGCTTGGCGCCTGCGTTGAGCCGTTAACCTGTCACGTGTATTCCATCATGAGCCAACAAACCCAAGTCCGCACCAACGTCGCCGATCTGTACGACGCGCATGTTTTGCAGAGCTATGCGCGCGCCCCCCTCACGCTGGTGCGCGGCCGCGGCGCTCAGGTGTGGGACGACCAGGGCAACAGCTATCTCGATTTCACGTCGGGCATCGCGGTCAGCGCGCTCGGCCACTGCCATCCGTACTGGGTGGCGGCGGTGCAGCGGCAGGCCGGCGAGCTCATCCACGTGAGCAATCTTTTCCGCAACCCGAACCAGGGGGAACTCGCCAAGCGGATCGTCGGCTACGCTGGCCCCGGTCGTGTGTTCTTCTGCAACAGCGGCGCCGAGGCCAACGAGGCCTTGATCAAACTCTCCCGTCTGCACGGCGCGAAAAAGGCCGGTGCCGAGGGAAAGTGCTACAAGATCATCGGCGCGAAAAACGCGTTTCACGGCCGGACGTTCGGCAGTATGAGCGCGACTCCGCAGGCGAAGATCCAAAACGGATTCAGCCCGCTCGTCCCCGGCTTCACCTTTGGCGAGTTCAACAATCTCCAGAGCTTCGCTGATCTCGTCGACGACCAGACCTCTGCGATCCTCATCGAGACGATCCAGGGCGAGAGCGGCGTCACTCCGGCCACGACCGAGTTTCTCGTCGGCCTGCGCGAGCTGTGCAACCGGCACAACCTGCTGCTCCTCCTCGACGAGGTGCAGTGCGGAATCGGCCGCACGGGCACGTTCTACGCCTTCGAGCAGGCGGGCATTTCGCCCGACGGCATCAGCATGGCCAAGGGCCTCGGCGGCGGCATGCCGATCGGCGCGGCCTGGATGCGCGAAAACGTCGCCGGACTCTTCCACGCGGGCTCCCACGGCACGACGTTCGGCGGCACGCCGCTCGCCTGTGCGGCGGGACTGGCGGTCCTCGATGTGATGGAGAACGAAAAACTCCTCGCCCATGTCCGCGAGGAGAGCGGCCCGTGGCTTGAGTCGCTCCAGTCGCTCGTGCGCGATTTTCCCAAGCAGGCGCTGGTCGTCCGTGGCCGCGGCTTCATGGTGGGCGTGCAGCTCGCCAGTGAACCGGGCCCGTACCTCGCGGCGTTGCGCGAAAAAGGTCTGTTGGCGGTCGCGGCCGGCTGCAATGTCGTGCGGCTCCTGCCCCCGCTCACGGCGACCCGCGCAGAGCTCGCCAAGTCGGTGGAAATTTTCCGCTCCGTGCTCGCCGCCAAGGCGGGCTGAGTGCGCACTGATCTCCTGCGCCCCGGACTTTGCTCCGGGGCTTTTTTGTGGGCTCAAACAATCTGTAAAACGGGCGTTTTTCGAGGCGGGCGCTTGAGCGGACGCGTGCGTCCGGCGATGCACGTCGCAATCCCCCTCTCGTTTTCCCCATGAGCCGATCCATCTTTCGCGTCCTGTGCGGAGTCTGTGCCGCCGCCGGTGCGTTGCATGCCGCCGACAACCTGATTTTCAACGGAGGGTTCGAGCTCGATACTGCGGGCTACGAGCTGGTGCGCTATCAGCGCCCGGACCGGAATCCCACGCTCGCGTTCGAGCCTCTCGTCGTCGACACGACGACTTTCCACTCCGGCACGCGCTCGCTGCGGGTGCCCAACCGCCACGGCGAGCTGGGCGAGCTTTTCACGCGCGGGGTCACACTCAAGCAGGGCACACGCTATTCCGTTTCGGTCTGGATGAAGTCGGAGAATGGCGGGCTGGGGGTCACGCCGCTGCTGTGCAGCAATGGTTATTATCCGGCAAAGGGCCGGAGTTTTACCGTCGGCAAGACGTGGCAGAAATACGCTTTCAGCTTTACGACCGGTGTGGACGAAGTGACCGGCAACGGAGTCTGGTTTCAACTCAACCAGAGCGAGGCGGTGGCACCCAACGATCTGTGGATCGACGATTTTCAGGTTTACGAGGATCCGTCGAGTAACACGGGGGCGGAGGCATTCACCTATTCGGCCGAGGTCGAGGTGGCGGCGGTGGTCGACAAACCGGTTTACCAGGGCCAGGACCAGACGGCGAACGTCGCGCTCACGCTCAAAAATGCGTCGGCCCGCGCGGTGGATGGTGTGGTGAATTTGCGCCTTGAAGAGGACTCTGGCAACGCGCCGCGAGTCGTGGCCAGCCCTGGTGTGATGTTGGAGGCGGGCGAGCGGAAGGTCGTCACTGTCGCGTTGCCCCTGACTCGCTACGGTTCGTTCACCTTGGTTCCGGTGGCGCAGCTCGGGGCAACTGTCACGAGCCTGCCCGCCTGTTTCGCCGCGGTGCCGCAGTACACTCCGGCGCAGACGCACCTGAACCTCGACACGACGTTCTGCGTCGGGGCCAACATGGGGCTGCACTCCGGGCGAGGCCCGCGCGGCACGTTGCGCGCCTGTGGCGGGCCGGCGACGCAGGCGCTCGATGTCTATGCGGCGCTTGGCGGGCGGCTCGCGCGCATCTGGGATGCCGGCCATCAATTCGAGTGGCGCACGATCGAGCCGACGAAGGGCCAGATGGACTTCGCGGCGACCGATCTGCTGGTGGATGCAATGTACGAGCGTGGCATCTCGGTCCTGCCGGTGCTCGGTGGGGTTTTTCTGACGGACCTCGACGGCACGTACGATTCCGGGTCGACGTTTCCACAGTGGCTGATCGAGAGCAGCCCGCGCAGCGAGCACACGCTCCAGTGGTTCCTCGACCTCGGCCGCATCGCGTTTCTGCCAAGCGATATCGACTGGCGCCGGCATGTGGACGCGGTAGTGCAGAGGTACAAGGGGAAGATCGATCATTGGGAGATCACCAATGAGCCCGACATCTGGCTGCCCGCTTCCGAGTACATGCCGTATCTGAAATCGGCTTCGGAGGTCATCAAGGCGGCCGATCCGTCTGGTCAGCCGGTGTGTTTTGGCGCGATGAAAACCCATCTCGCCGAGTGCGTCGCACTCGGGGCCGAGAGCTACGCGTCGATCAACTCGATCCACCCCTACGGTTCGCGTGCGCTCGGTTCGCCGGTGCCCGCCGATGAAACCATCGCCGAGGTGTTGGCCGCGACGACGATGAAGCCCTGGCTCACCGAGCTCTATTATCTGGCGGAGGGCGTGGAGTGGGGCGATGCGACTGTGGTTCATCCGATCGATGTCGCCCGGCGTTTCCTCACCGATCTCGGAGAGGGGCTCGGCCAATCGATCCCGTTGGCCGACGCCGGGCTGTGGCGGCGTACGCTCAATCCCGGGTTTCAGAGTCCCGATCTGAACTCGAGCTTTTTGCCGTCGGCCAACCTTGTGGCCTACGATGCGCTCGCCTGCTATTTTGAGGGCGCGAAGCCGAAGGCTAAAATCCGTTGGGGCAACGATACGATCTGCTACGTGTACGAGCGCGATGGTGCACCGCTCGCCGCCTGTTGGGTGTTCCGCGACGGGGCCGCCGATCTGCCCGTGGCACTGCCGCCGAGCATTGCCGCCACGACGGTGCTCGATGTCTTTGGCAACACCGTGGCGAGCCCGGATGGCGCCTTCTCGGCGGTGCAGATGCCGCAGTACCTTGTCGCGCCGGCTGGCGTGGGCACCGCCGATTTTATCGCCGCGTTGCAGACGGCCGCACCGATGACGGTCGCGGTTTCGCCGACGGGCGTGAGTAGTCCGGGACAGACGGTGCAGTTGCAGGCGGTGGCGCCTGCCTGGCCCGGTCGCACGGTCCGTGGCGTGACGTTTGCCGCCAACGGCGTGTCTCTCGGCGCTGGCACCTACAATTCCGCGACGGAGCGCTGGGAGTTAAACTACACGACGGAGGCTGGTGCGACCGGCGAGGTAGCCATTTCGGCGACCGCGACTGATAGCGCCGGACGGACGACCGAGGGGCGGGCGTTCCTTTTCGTCGGGGCGGTGAGCTACGGCAATGGCGGGCAGCCACGAGTGGTGCCGGCCAGCGGAGTGGTGCGCATCCCGGCGGCGGCGTTTGACCAGGGCGGCAATGGCGTGGCGTTTCTCGAAAAGGATACGGGCAACGGCGACTGGCTCGGGCGCTCGTCCGGGTCGAATCGCGAGGTCGATGTCTACTCCTCGGCGTCGGAGGGCTTGCGCGTGGGCGGCATCCTCAACGGTGAGTGGATCAACTACGCGCTGACGGTGCTCGCCGACGGCCGCTACGATGTGCGGTTGCGCGTGGCCAACCAGAAGGGCTCCGGCCTTTTGGGTGCGCAGGTTTCGCTGAAGTGGAAGGGCGCGCTGGTCGCGACGAAGGTGGTCGTGCCACAGACGAACGACTGGGACGAGTTTACCGATCTAGTGATCCCCGGCGTGACCCTCACCGCGGGCACGTCGACGTTTCAGGTCTTTGCCGATACCTGGGGCTGGACGTACGCTTGGATCGAGATCGGGCCTGCGCAGACTTCGATCGTGGGCAATCACGCGCCGGTGGTCACGCCCGCGAGTCCGGCTGCGATGGGCGTCGACGCCGAAGGGCACGGCGCCCTGCAGTTCGCTGCCACCGATGTCGACGGTGACACACTGACATGGTCGATTCCGCTGCCGCCTTCGCACGGTGCGGCAATCGTGTCGGCCTCTGGCAACGTGAGCTACACAGCCGGCCAGGGTTTCACCGATGAGGATGCGTTTCAGGTGCGCGTCTCGGACGGGCGCGGCGGCACCGCGACGGTTCGGGTGGATTGTGCGCGGCTGCCCTCGGTGAGTGTGGAGCCATTGGTGTGGTCGCCTGTCCTGGGCATGCCCGTGTTGCTGAGCACGCAGGTTCGGGGCGGCGGTGAGACGGCTTCGGTGACATACTATGCGGATGGCGTGGAGCTCGGCACCGGAACTTTGCGCGATTGCGGATGGGGCGTCGTCTGGACGCCTACCACGACCGGTACGGTGCGCCTCACCGCGAGAGCCACGGATGTGGCGGGCCTGACCGGGCCGGTTTCATCGGTGCGCGAAGTGGTCGTGCTCGGATCGTGCATCGTCGAAAACCCCGCCTCTGCGACGGCGCAGCTCGATTCACCCGCGCGATTCTCGGTCGTGGCACAGGGGACGGTGTTGTACCAGTGGGAATATTCCTCCGATGGTGGCCAGACTTGGAGCAGTGTGAACGATGGTGGCTCTTATGCTGGGGCAAACACCCGGACGCTGACGGTGACCCCGGCGTCACCTGCCCAGGGCGGGAGCATGTACCGGTGTGTGGTGACCAATATCCAGGGCGCCCGGCGTAGCGGCTCGGCCGCGCTGTCCGTGCCGTGGAGTCAGTTTTCGGCGTTGTCGGCGCGTGCGCAGGCGGGGACAGGTGAGCAGACGTTGATGCTGGGCTTCGTGTTTGCCGGTGGCGGCAAACCTGCGCTGGTGCGTGGCGTGGGACCGGGTCTCGTTACCGGCGATGCCAGCCTGACTGGTCGTGTGCTCGCCGATCCGCAACTGAAGCTCTACGAGCTCCAGCCTGGTGGATTCACGCTTTTGGCGGAAAACGACAACTGGGGCGGCTCGGCGGATCTTCGGGCCAAGTTTGCCGAGCTGGGATTGGGGGCGCTGGACGATTCGTCGAAGGACGCGGCGCTCCAGCTCACCTCGCCGGGGGCTTTGATTTACTCGGCGCATGTCGCGGGGACGAGTGGCTCCGGCATCGCACTCGCGGAGGCGTATGATGGCGCCGCCGCGGATAAGACCCGGCGGCTGACCGCGCTCTCCGTGCGCAATCAAGTGGGGGCTGGCGCCGATGTGCTCATCGCGGGTTTTGTCCTCGTGGGAGATGCGCCGAAACGCGTGATCGTGCGCGGTGTCGGGCCCGGCCTGGCCGGTGCCGTGTCGGCGTACCTGGTCGATCCCCGCGTGCAGGTGTACCGGTTGAAGCCGGATGGTTCGGGCTGGGACTTGGTCGCGGAAAACGACAACTGGGACGGCACGCCGGCGACCGCAGCGATCTTCACGGCGGCGGGCATGGGCGGGTTGACCGCCGGATCGAAGGATGCCGCGCTAATTGTCGAACTGGCTCCCGGCATTTACACGGCCCAGCTTTCGGGCGTTGGCAGCACGACGGGCGTCGCCTTGGTGGAAATTTACGAGGCGCCGTGATTGGGCGCCGCTGCGCGCTGGACTTCGATCCGTGGGCTGCGCAGCGTGCCCGAACGCTTTTCGCCACCATGGAACTCCACGTAAAACGCCTCACGCCCACCGCCAAGATCCCCGCGCGCTCGACTGCGCATGCCAGTTGTTTCGACATCCACGCGGACGCCGAGGGGACCATCGCCCCGGGTGACCGCGCGCTCATCAAGACGGGCCTTTCCGTGGCGGTGCCTCCGGGCTTCGAGGTGCAGGTGCGCAGCCGCAGCGGGCTTGCGATCAAGCAGGGCGTGGCCGTGCTCAACTCGCCAGGCACCGTCGATGCGGATTATCGCGGCGAGGTCTGCGTGATATTGATCAACCTCGGCAAGGAATCTTTCTCCTACAAACACGGCGACCGCATCGCACAAATGGGCGTTTACCGCGTCGAGATGTGCCCCGCCGTCGAGGTCGAGGTGTTGGAAGACACGGCGCGCGGCGCGGGCGGCTTTGGCCATACGGGCGTTTGACCGTCCGGCTCAGTTGGTTGCGCGCGGGGTGGGTTTTTACGCGGCTTTTTTTGTCGCGAGCGGTGCTAGCACGTTTTTTGCTTCGCACTCATTTTCCCCATGCACCGCATCGTCGCAAAAATACAACTTAGTCCCAATGTCACGCGCCTCGATGTCGAGGCCCCCCGTGTGGCGCAGATTCGCCAGCCCGGGCAGTTCGTGATCGTGCGACGTACGGATCGCGCCGAACGCATCCCGCTGACGGTTGCCGATGCCGATCCCAAGGCTGGCACGATCGCCCTCGTGATCCAGGCCGTGGGCAAGAGCACCAAGGAATTGGTGGCACTGAATGTCGGCGATGTGATCCGCGATGTCGCCGGACCGCTGGGCATGCCGACGGAGCTGATTTCCAAGGGCCGCGCCCTCTGTGTGGGCGGTGGCGTCGGCACGGCAGTGGTGCATCCGATCGCGCAGGGCTTGCACGCCCGTGGCGCCTCGGTGACCAGCGTGATCGGTGGCCGCTCGAAAGAGTGGGTGATTTTTGAGCCGGAGCTGCAACGCTACGGCAACGTCGTCGTTTGCACCGACGATGGCAGCTACGGGCGCAAGGGCTTCGTGACCGATGCGTCCAGAGAGCTGCTGGAGGCCGGCGGCATCGACATCGTGTACGCGGTCGGCCCCGTGCCGATGATGCGTGCGATTGCCAACCTCACGCGCCCCTTCGGCGTGCACACGATCGTCTCGCTCAATCCGGTGATGGTCGACGGCACGGGCATGTGCGGCGGCTGCCGCGTGGATGTCGGCGGCGAGACGAAGTTCGCCTGCGTGGATGGTCCCGAGTTCGACGGCCACAAGGTCGATTTCGATCTGCTCGCGGATCGCCTCTCCACCTACCGGCCGCAAGAGCAGGCCGCCGCCGAGCGTTGCGGCGACAACTGCCGCGTGGGTCTCAACAAATAACCGGCTTTGCACATGTCCACCGACCTTTCCTCCACGTCTGCGAAGAAGAAACTCTCCCCCAAGGAGCGCATGGCGATCGAGCGCCAGTGCATGCCCGAGCAGGGGGCGACCGCGCGTGCCGCCAATTTTAAAGAGGTCAACCTCGGCTTCCCCGAGCAACTGGCCTTCCTCGAAGCCGAGCGTTGCATCCAGTGCAAGGACCCGAAGTGCGTGCAGGGTTGCCCGGTGCGGGTAAACATCCCGCGCTTCATCGGCTTCCTCGCTGCGGGCGATCTCGCCGGCGCGGCGCAGAGCCTCCTCGGCGACAACGCCCTCCCGGCCGTCACCGGTCGCGTCTGCCCGCAGGAGACGCAGTGCGAGGAGCAGTGCATACGCGGCATCAAGGGCAAGCCCGTCGCCATCGGTTATCTGGAGCGTTTTGTGGCCGACTGGGCGCGTGAGCACCGCAACGGCTCGAAGCCCGCCGCCGTGCCTGCGTCGGGCAAAAAAGTCGCCGTGATCGGCGCGGGCCCCGCGGGCCTGACCGCCGCCGGCGAACTCGCCAAACGCGGCCACGACGTGACCGTTTACGAGGCACTCCACCAGGCCGGTGGCGTGCTCGTGTACGGCATCCCGGAATTCCGTCTGCCCAAGAAGATCGTGGACATGGAAGTGCAGCGCCTGCGCGATGCCGGCGTGAAGATCGAGTGCAACGTGATCGTGGGCCGCACGTACACGCTGCCCGAGCTGCGTGAGCAGTTCGACGCGATCTTCATCGCCAACGGTGCCGGCCTGCCGGTGTTCATGAACGTGCCCGGAGAGAATTTTAAGGGCGTCTATTCCGCCAACGAGTACCTCACGCGCGTCAACCTGATGTCGGCGTACGAGTTTCCCTCGGCCGACACGCCGGTGCTCGTCGGCAAACGCGTGGTGGTCGTCGGCGGCGGCAACGTCGCGATGGACGCCGTGCGCACGGCCAAGCGCCTCGGTGCCGAGGATGCCGTGATCGTTTACCGCCGTACGAAGGCCGAGATGCCGGCGCGCGTCGAAGAGGTGCACCACGCCGAACAGGAGGGCGTGCGCTTCGAGCTGCTCGTCGCTCCGCTGGAGGTCATCGGCAACGACAAGAAGTGGGTGACCGGTCTGAAGTGCCAGCGCATGCAGTTGGGCGAGCCCGACAAGTCCGGCCGCCGCCGCCCGGTGGCGATCCCTGGCTCCGAATTTGTGTTGGAGTGCGATGTGGTGGTCGTGGCCATCGGCACGCGCGCCAACCCGCTGCTCACCGCGACCTGCCCCGAGTTGAAGCTCAACAAGCGTGGCAACATCGAGGCCGACGAGAACGGCATGACGAGCCTGCCCGGCGTCTTCGCCGGCGGCGACATCGTGCGCGGCGCGGCCACCGTGATTCTCGCGATGGGCGACGGAAAGAAGTCGGCGCAGGCGATCGACGATTATCTGCGCAAGCCCGCGGCCTCGGCCTGACCGGCTCCGTCGAGTTTTTGTAAATGCGCGGCAGCTCCTGTGTATGGCGGCTGTCGCGCTCAATAATGGCTTGAGTCAGGCTTGGATAAACTTCATTCCCCGAACCAACGCTAAACCCGCCGCCTCCCCATGAGTCAGCCTCCCGCCCTCGCCGAAATGGCGCCCGTTGCCCTGCCTGCGCGCAAACGCTCTGGCGCGCGCGTGGCGTTGCGTGCGGCGGCGCCGAAGCCGACCGAGCACGAGATATCCTCCGATCAGGCCCAGGTCGTCCCCTTTGAAGCGCCGTCGTCGGCGGAGACGCCCGAAGCCGCTCCTGAAGAGACCACCACGCCGATCGATCAGGAAGCGTCGCCGAGCACTGAGCCCGAAAAAGAAGCGCCGAGCCCCGTGGCCGAACAATCCACGCCGGAGCCCGTGGCCGAGCCGTCCGAGCCGGTTGACCAATCTACTCAAACGTCGTCCCTCAATCCCATGGCCAAAGACACCCCCGAGAACTACGCGCCCTATCGTCCCGCTGCCCAGCAAGGCACTCAGCCCGGCAACCAGCAGGGAGCCAACGAGGCTCCGGCCGCTCCGGCTGCGCCCGTCTCCACGCGCACGCTGCTCAAGGAGGCCGAGGAAAAGCTCTCCCTCTTGCGCGACAACCGGGAGATCTTCGAGTGGATCCTCGAAAAGCAGTCTTCCCTCCGCACCGAGTTCGTCGGCTTCCTCAAAAAGGATCTGCGCGAGATCGACTACGTGGTGAGCGACATCAACGACCAGGGCAGCAAGGACGAGTTTGCCGCCAACGCGCTCGAACTCATCAAGGACACCTACATCAAGCACTGGGAGCGCTCCTTCGAGCTCATCTCGCCCGACGACCTGCTCAAGAAACCCGGCGAGCAAAAGTAACCGTCTGCGCCTCACCGCGCGTTTACCCTTTCCGACCGTGCCCGAGCGGCACGGTCTTTTTTTGCCTGCACCGGGCGCGCCGACGCCGGTCTTGTGCGGCGCCAGAGGCTCGCTAAGTTAGCGGCGAGCCAGTCAACGCCAGAGGGTGCGCCGCCCCATGTGGTACGCTCGTCCGGCCCACCTCAAACTCAGCACAGGAGCCTTACCCCATGTTGGTGATATTTGTTCACGGTTGGAGCGTCACAGACACCTCCACCTACGGCGATCTGCCAAAGTGGCTTGCCCAGCAGGCCGACGCGCAGGGCCTCGATCTCCAGGTCGGTCACATCTATCTCGGCCGTTACGTGAGCTTCGTCGACACCGTCACGCTCGACGATGTGGCGCGCGCCTTCGATCAGGCGCTGGCCGACACGCTTCCCAACGGCGGCAAGGGCCAGCGCTTCGCCTGCATCACGCACTCGACCGGCGGCCCCGTCGTGCGGGAATGGATGGACCTCTATTACCGCGAGCGGCTCGGCTGCTGCCCGCTCAGCCACCTCGTGATGCTCGCGCCGGCGAACCACGGCTCGGCGCTCGCGCAGTTGGGCAAGGAGCGCCTGAGCCGCATCAAATCGTTCTTCCAGGGCGTGCAGCCTGGCACGCGCATCCTCGACTGGCTGGAGCTCGGCAGCGATCAGAGCTGGGATCTCAACGAAAGCTGGCTCGGCTATGACTGCGTGTCGGCTGGAGTTTTTCCGTTTGTGCTCACCGGGCAGAAGATCGACCGGCAGTTTTACGATGCGCTCAACTCGTACACGGGCGAGCCCGGCTCCGACGGCGTGGTGCGCGTGGCCGGCGCCAACATGAACTACACGCTGCTCCACCTCGTGCAGGACGGCGAGTCGCTCCACGTCCAGCGCCAGCAACGCTCGGCCAAGATGGCGCTCGGCGTGTTGCCCGGTCGCTCGCACTGCGGCGAGAAGATCGGCATCATGCGCAGTGTGACGCTGGAAAATGCCGCCACGCACCCGACCACCCACTGGGTGCTGCGCTGCCTCGGCGTGCGCAACGCCTCCGACTACGCGCAGCTCTCGTCGGAGCTCGACCAGGTGACCGCCAAGACGCAGGCCGACGAGCGCGAGGAAGTCGTTCGCCACCTGATCGGCAAACGCACCTACATCACCAATCGGCACACGATGGCGGTGTTCCGCTTCACGGACGACCGGGGCAACGCGCTCACCGACTACGATCTCTACCTGACGGCCGGCCCCGACTACGACGACAACGAGCTGCCCGAGGGCTTCTTCGTCGACCGCCAGCGCAACCAGCGCAATCCCGGAAAACTCACCTACTATCTCGATTACGACGTGATGGACACCGGCCTCAAGACAGCCTCGCTCGGCGGCCATCTCGGATTCCGCGTGAAGGCGCGGCCCGAGGCCGGCCCGGAGGCGCTGGCGTTTTACCGGCAGCTCGATTTCCGCGCCACTGTCGCGCAGGTCGAGCAGTTCCTCCGCCCCAACGAGACGCTGATGGTGCACATCGTGATGCAGCGCTGCGTGGACAAAACCGTCTGTCGCATGACGCCCGATCTCACGCCCGGCCCGATCTCGAAGACGCCGGTCGGCGAGCTCGTCAAGTGACGTGATCCTGCGCCGCCGCCGGTGAATCGCCGGCGGCGTGCGTGTTTTGCGGCTTTGCATGGCGGCGCCCGGCCGTACGCTGCCGCGGATGTCGGATATCGTCCTGGCGACGCTCAACGCGAAATACATCCACGCCTCGTTTGGCCTGCGCTACCTGCTGGCCAACCTCGGCGAGCTGCGGCCGCGCGCGTCGCTGGTCGAGTTCACACTGGACCATCGCCCGCTCGACATGGCGGAGCGCCTGCTGGCGCTGGAGCCCAAGGTCATCGCGCTGGGCGTGTACGTCTGGAATGTTGCGCCGACCACCGAGCTCGTCGCCGTGCTCAAGCAGTTGCGCCCGGATCTGCCCGTGGTGCTCGGCGGCCCGGAGGTGAGTCACGAGACGGCTGGCCAGGCCATCGTGCAACTGGCCGACTATGTGGTGACTGGCGAGGGCGACCTCGTGTTTGCGCCGCTCGTGCGGCAACTGCTCGCGGGCGAGCGGCCGGCGCAGCGGATCGTCGCCGCACCGGTGCCCGATCTCGCGCAGGTGACGTTGCCCTACGACGAGTACACCGACGAGGACATCGCGCACCGGCTCGTCTATGTGGAGGCGTCGCGCGGCTGCCCGTTTACCTGTGAGTTTTGCCTCTCGTCGCTGGAGATTCCCGTGAGGCAGTTTCCGCTGGAGCCGTTCCTCGCGGCGATGGAGCGACTGCTGACTCGCGGGCTGCGGCACTTCAAATTCGTCGACCGCACCTTCAACCTGAACCTCGCGGCGAGCCGGCGCATCCTGGAGTTTTTCCTGGAGCGGCTCTGCCCGGATCTGTTTCTGCATTTCGAGATGGTGCCGGACCGCCTGCCCGAGGGGCTGCGCGAGCTGATCGTGCGTTTCCCGCCTGGCGTGCTCCAGTTCGAGATCGGCGTGCAGACCTTTCGCCCCGACGTGGCGGCGGCCATCAGCCGGCGGCAGGACTACGAAAAGATGGCGGAGAACTTCCGCTTCCTGCGCGAGCACACCGGCGTGCATGTGCATGCCGATCTGATCGCCGGACTGCCCGGTGAGACGCTGGAGAGTTTCGCGGCGGGCTTCGACCGGATGGTGGCGCTGCGTCCGCAGGAGATCCAGGTGGGCATTTTGAAACGGCTGCGCGGTGCGCCGATCGCACGGCACACCGTGGAGTGCGGCATGGTTTACTCGCCGCTGCCGCCCTACGAGTTGTTGCAAAACCGGCTGATCGGCTTCGACGCGATGCAGCGCATGCGGCGCTTCGCCCGCTTCTGGGACCTGATCGGCAACAGCGGCAACTTCGTGGCGACGACGCCGCTGGTGTGGGCGGGCGGGACCGTGTCGCCCTTCGCCGAATTTATGAGCCTGAGCGAGTGGCTGTTTGCCCGAGAGGGGAAACACCACGGCATCTCGCTGGCGCGGCTGATGGAGCGCGTGTTCGAGTGGCTGCTGGCGCAGGGGCGCGTGTCGCCCGAGGTGGCCGCGCTCGCGCTCTGGGAGGATTTCAAGCGCGCCGGGCGCGCGGAGTGCCCGCCGTTTCTCAAGCCGCACCTGCCGTCCGTGGTGCTCGACGATCCGAAGGCGCGCCGCGAAGCCAACCGCACGACGAAGCGTCAGCAGCGGCATGGCGGTACGACTCAGCCGCCGGACGCGGCGGTCTGATCACTTGGCTTCGACGGTCGCGGCAGGCTTGGCCAGTTTGGCGAACTGGCGCGCGACGAATGGGCCCATGCCCTCCTCGAAGATCGCGGCGTCGAATTCGTGGCGGTTCCCCGTGAGCACAAACGTGTGCGCGAGCCCCTTGGTGCGGAGCAGGTCGTTGAGGTAGACGCAGCCGTCGGGAATCCACGGGTACTCGTCTTTCATGCCAACCTCCAGCGCGACGGCTTTGAGCCGCACGGGCTGTGCGAGGTAGGCGTCGATCAGTTGGGGAAGTTCGCCGAAGCCCTTCTTCCACTTGGCACGGATGGCGAGGTCTTCGGGCGATCCGTCCATGCTGGGATAGTCTGCGTGGGGGAATGGCTTTTGCAGGTTTGGCGAGTAGGCGGCACCGTACGCGTTGAGGAAGGTCTGGTCCCACGTCTTCATGGCGTTTTCGAGTCCGTGCTCGTCGAAGACGCCCGGCGAGACGGCGTACAACGTGGCAAAAATCTCCGGGTGCTCGAAGGCCAGTCGCAGCGCGACGTGGCCGCCCATCGAGAAGCCGCCCACGGCGCGACCGTCGGCGGTCGCGAGCGTGCGGTAATGGGCGTCGATGTAGGGAATGGCTTCCGTGAGGAAAAAGTCGCGCCAGTGGCCGGTGACGGGCGAGTTGGCGCCGAAGGTGCCGTGGAGCGAGTTGACGTCGTTGATGCTGACAACGATGAACTCGTGCTGGCGCAGGGTGGCCTCGACGCCGCGCGCGAGGTAGGCGATGTCGCTGCTCTCGTAATAGCCGGCGAAGAAATAGAGGACGGGGTAGCGCCGCGTGCCCGAAGGTTCATAGGAGTTCGGCAGGTAAACGTACACCGGCTGCCGCGTGGCCTCGCCGGTTTTGTTGCCCGCGAGCGAGAGCGCGGGGACCTGCAACGTCTCGTAGCGGCACGCGTCGCCGTTGTGGGTGGGCGCGTCGGTGCCGGCTGGGGCGGCCATTGAAAACGCGGCGAGGCAAAGGAGTGTGGCGAACAGGCGGAAGAGGAGCATGGGGCTGAGGACCTTTGGAGGTACAACACCGCCGTGGTGCCGGTTACTTCGGGAAATCTCCCAGTGGAACGGGGCGGGGCGTTCTTCGTTCTTGTTTGCCGGGGGCCGGGCCGCATCGTGGGCAGGCATGTCCGACGCTGCTGCCCGTTTCTTCATGGTCTGCGGACCCGACGATTTCCTCGTGGGGCGCGCGGGGCGGGAGCGTTTCGACGCGTTGGTGGCCGAGTCGCAGGCCGACGAATTTGCGCGCGACGTGATCAGCGGCTTCGCGGCCAACGTCGGCGAGGTGGAGTCGGCGATCAACCGTTTCCGCGAGGCGGTGCAGACGGTGTCGATGTTCGGCGGCAAACGCGTCGTCTGGCTGAAGGACGTGAATTTCCTGGCGGATAGCGTCACGGGCCGCGCCGACAGCACGCTGAAGCTCGTGGAGGATTTGCAGGCGCTGCTGGAGACGGTCAACCCGGCGGAGGTGGCGGTGTTGGTGACGGCGGCGCCGATCGACCGCCGGCGGGCGTTTCCGAAGTGGTGCGAGAAACATAGCGATTTTCTGCTGATCGGTGGCGACGGCGACCGGGCGGGCGAGGCGCTCGCCGGCGTGGCGCTGGCGGAGGCGAAGCGGCTCGGGGCCAAGTTTGCGCCGGGCGCGACGGAGCTGTTGCTCGCCAAGGTCGGGCAAAACACGCGCCTGCTCGTCGAGGAAGTGAGCAAACTCGCGCTGTACGCGGGCGAGGGCTCGACCATCGAGGAGGCGCATGTGGCGGAGCTCACGCCCAACGTCGCCGAGGGGGATTTCTTCGAGACTGCGGAGGCGTTTTTCGCCGGCGATCTGAAGTGGACGCTCGCGGCGCTGCATCGGCATTTCTTCTCCGGCGGCGATGCGCGCCCGGTGATCAGCGCGCTCCAAAATCGCAACCGCATCCTCATCCAGGTACGGGCGCTGCTCGACAGCGGCGACGCGAAGCTTGGTCCGCGCGGGCTCGACGGCCTGCAAAAAGGCGCGGCCTCGTACGGCGCGCGTTTCGGCGAGGCGCTGGCGGAGAAAACCGCCTACAATCTTTTCAGCCAGAATGCGTGGTACGTGGGCAAACTGGCCAATGCGGGCCGGCTGCCGACGCTGCGCCGCCTGATCGACAACCAGCGCGAGTTTCTCAACGCGTTTGAGGAGATCGTGCGCCGGCCCTCCGAGCAGGAGGAAGTGTTGCGCGACATGGCCGTGCGGTGTCTGAGCGCGTGATTGCTATGGAAAACGGTTTTCCCGTCTCGGCGTCCGCTTGTGCGCCGGTTGCCATCCCGCCGCGTCGCCGGCGGCTGGTTGCGTGGCTGCTCGTGGTCGCGCTGGTCTGCAACGTCACCATGCTGTTTCTACCGTTCATGGATCTGCGCGTGGGGCTGGTGACGACGCCTTATTCGCTGCTGCGCTCCGTGCGGATGCTCTGGGAGTCGGAGCTGTACGTGCTGGCGATTCTGGTCGTGGGCTTCTCGCTGATTTTCCCCTTTGGAAAACTCGGGGTGCTGGCGTGGGTGTGCGCGGCGCGGCAGGTCGATGCGCGGCGGATGCGCTGGCTGGCGGCCGTCGAGAGTCTGGGCAAGTGGTCGATGCTCGATGTGTTGCTGGTGTGCCTGATCCTCACGCTGACGTCGGGGCAACTGCTCGTGGGTGCGCGGCCGCTGGCGGGCATCCCGGTGTTTACCGTGGCGGTGTTGTTGAGCATGACGGCGGGTGAGCTGATTTCGGCGGCGCTGCATCGCCCGGCCTCGCCTCGCGTGGTCCGTGTGCCGGCGGTGGCCGGACTCTGGCTGGCGCTCGCCGGCGTGGCGCTTGTGGGCACGGTGAGTCTGCCGTTTTTGCGGATCAACGACTGGCTGCTGGCCGACCGCAGCTACAGCATCCTCACGCTCGCGCCGGCGCTCTGGGCGCAGGGCGCGTACTTCACGGTGGCGATCACCTCGCTGTTTTTGGTGATCGCGCCGGCGGCGGCGTGGTGGGTGAGTTTTCTGTGGTGGCGGCGGCAGCGCCGTGGGGGTGACGTCGAGGCGTCGCACGGCCTCATGCGCTTGTTGCGTCGTTGGGACATGCTCGACGTCTTTGGGCTGTCGCTGGCGATCTTTCTGGTCGAGGGCGACTATCTCATGAGCACGGAAGTGCGCTGGGGCGCGCTGTTTTTGGTCGCGATGCTGGCACTGCGCTGGGCGTTTCAACTGGCGCTGGATCGCGCGTTTCTGAAGGAGTTGCGCGCCGAACAGGTGTCGGCCGACTGATCGGGGTGGATGCGGAAGGCGGCGCGGGCGCACTTTCCGTTGGCCTTGGCGCGCGCGACCCGTTTAGTCAGACGGCTTCGTCCCGTGAAGAAGTCCAAAAAATCCTCCGCCGTCTCGTCCACCGCCGCCGAAGCTCCCGTCCAGGCGTCGTCGCCCATCACCAACGTCCTTGCCGAGCGCTACGCGTCGCTGGCGATGAAGGACATCTGGTCGCAGCACGGCCGCATCCTGCTGGAGCGCGATTTCTGGATCGCGGTGATGAAGGCGCAGCGCGACCTCGGCGTGCCGATCCCGGCTGAGGCCATCAAGGACTACGAGCGCGTGAAGGGGCAGGTGGACATCGCCTCCATCGACCGCCGCGAGCGCGTGACGTTGCACGATGTGAAGGCGCGCATCGAAGAATTTTCCGATCTGGCCAACCGCCAGTTCATCCACCTCGGGCTGACGAGCCGCGATCTCACGGAGAACGTGGAGCAACTCCAGGTGCAGCGCGGGTTGGAACTGGTGCAGTTTAAGACCGCCGCGGCGCTGCTCGCGCTCGGCCGCCAGGCGCAGACGCACCGCGACCTGATGCTCACCGGCCGCACGCACAACGTGCCCGCGCAGCCGACGACCCTCGGCAAGCGCCTGGCGATGTTCGGCCAGGAGTTGTTGCAGGCCTTCACCCGCCTCGAAGATCTCACGCGCCGCTATCCGGTGCGCGGCCTGAAGGGCGCCGTCGGCACGCAGCTCGACCAGCTCACGCTGCTCGGCGGCAACGCCGAGAAGGTGGCCCAGCTCGAATCGCGCGTGCTCAAGCACCTTGGCTTCCACGCCTCGCTCGGCTCCGTCGGCCAGGTTTACCCGCGCAGTCTCGACTTTGAGGTCGTGTCGGCGCTGTACCAGATCGCCGCGTCGGCCGCCAGTTTCGCGACGACGATGCGCCTCATGGCGGGGCAGGGGCTGCTCACCGAGGGTTTCCAAGAGGGCCAGGTCGGCTCCTCTGCGATGCCGCACAAGATGAATGCCCGCAACTGCGAGCGCATCTGCGGCTTTGCCACGATCATCAACGGCTATGTCGCGATGACCGCCGGGCTCGCCGGTCACCAGTGGAACGAGGGCGACGTGTCCTGCTCCGTCGTGCGCCGCGTGGCGTTGCCCGATGCGTTCTTTGCGATCGACGGCCTGCTGGAGACCTTCCTCACCGTGCTGCGCCAGATGGACGTGTTTGCCGCCGTCATTGCCGCCGAGGCGGAGCGCAACCTGCCTTTCCTCTCCACCACCACGATCCTCATGGAGGCCGTGAAACACGGCGCCGGCCGCGAGACCGCCCACGAGGCGATCAAGGAGCACGCGCTCGCCGCCGCCAAGGCCCTGCGCTCCGGCCAGGAACCCGATCTGCTCGGCCGCCTCGCCGGCGACAAGCGCATCGGCCTCGCCAAAAAACAACTCCAGTCGATCCTCTCTGAAAGCAGCCGTTTCGTCGGTGCCGCGCCCGAGCAGGTCGATGCCATGGTCCGCGACGTGCAGCCGCTCGCCCGCCGCTACCGCGGCGCCGCCGAGTATCGTCCGGGCAAGTTGCTCTAAAACGAAGCTTTGCCGCACAGAAAAAACCGGATTTCTTTTTCTTCTCGAAAGGGAAATTTCGGTTGCCACTGCCCCCGGCGCTTCGTTTCCCTGAACCCTCTGATTTCTTCAACCATCGACCTTTATCATCATGCCTGAACTCGTAGGAAATGTCCTGGTAGGCCAATCCGGCGGCCCCACGTCGGTTATCAACGCGAGCGTCGCTGGCGTCATCACCGAGGCCCTCAATCACTCGTGCATCGAGGAAATCTATGGCACGCTCAACGGCGTCCTGGGCATCCTTCAGGAAGATCTGATCGATCTCGCCGCCGAGTCGCAGCAGACCATCCGCGCCCTCCGCCACACGCCGGGCGCCGCGCTCGGCACCTGCCGTTACAAGCTCAAGAAGCAGGAGGACTACAATCGCGTCCTCGAAGTCTTCAAGGCCCACAACATCCGCTATTTCTTCTACGCCGGTGGCAATGATTCCCAGGATACCGCCGACAAGATCTCCAAGCTCGCCCAGCAACAGGGCTACGAGCTGCGCGTCATCGGCATCCCGAAGACCATCGACAACGACCTTCCGATCACCGACCACTGCCCCGGCTACGGCAGCGTGATCAAGTACATCTCTACCACGGTCCGCGAAATCTCCTGCGACAACGCCGCGATGGGCCAGCACGACCTCGTGCAGATCATCGAGGTCATGGGCCGCAGCGCCGGCTGGATCGCCGCCGGTGCCGCCCTCGCCAAGCGCCGCGACTGCCCGAACGACCCGCCGCACATCATCTGCCTGCCCGAGGTCGCCTTCTCCTCCGAGAAGTTCATCGAGAACGTCAAACGCGTGCTCGCCCGTGAGAAGTTCTGCACCGTCGTCGTGGGCGAAGGCCTCGTCGACGCCGATGGCAACTACGTCTCCGCCAGCGACAAGACCGATGCCTTTGGCCACGCCCAGCTCGGTGGCGCCGGCTCCTACCTGCAAGGCCTCATCGAGGCTCAGATGCCCGGCACCAAGGCCCGCCTCGTCACCCTCGGCATGGCCCAGCGCGCCGCCGCTCACTGCTCCTCCAAGGCCGACAACGACGAGTCGTTCATGGCCGGCCAGGCGGCCGTCCGCTACGCCGTTGAGGAAGCCGAGACCGACAAGATGGTCACGCTCGTCCGCGGTGAGACCGATCACTATACCTGCGAAACCGGCCTCGCGCCCCTCTCCGACATCGCCAACGGCGTCAAGCCGCTGCCGCGCGAGTGGATCAACGAGGACGGTGTGAGCATGAGCCACCAGTTCGTGCGCTACGTGCAGCCGCTCGTGCAGGGTGAAGTCACCGTGCCGTTCGAGAACGGCGTGCCGGTCTTCGCTCACCTCGACAAGAATCGCATCGATAAGCAGCTCCCTGCTTACCAGATCTGATTCGGTCCTGCCGAACACACTTCAGCCGGCGCCTTTCCCAAGGCGCCGGTTTTTTTTGTGCCCGGATTTCGCCGACAGTCCGCGCGCGGTTAACTCGCGTCGGGCTTGGGCCGGTGCAGGAAATCGTACAACTCGCGCGCGAGCACATCGCCAAAGCCATCGACCTCGGTGATCTCGACGGCGGAGGCGGCGCGCAGCCGGTCGATGTCGCCGAAATGTTCCAACAGCGCTGCGCGCCGCACGGCGCCCAGCCCCGGAAAATCGTCGAGGATCGACTCGCGGATTTTCTTCGAGCGGAGGTCGGCGTTGTAGGTGTTGGCGAAACGGTGCGCCTCGTCGCGCAGCCGCTGGAGCAGTTGCAGGCCCGGATGCGTGAGCGGCAGATTTAGCGGAGGCCGCTCGTCGGCGAAGATGATCGTCTCGTGCTCCTTCGCCAGACCGACGAGCGCGGGCGGATCGATTTCGAGTGCGACGAACGATTTGAGCGCGGAGGCGATCTGCCCGCGGCCGCCGTCGATCACGATGAGGTCGGGCATAGGGCGCTGCTCGTCGCGCAGGCGCCGGTAGCGGCGGCCCACGACTTCCTCCATCGCGCGGAAATCATCGTTGCCTACGAAGCTCTTGATGCGGAAACGGCGGTACTCGTTTTTGTCGGGGCGGCCTTCGGCGAAGTGGACCATCGAGGCGACGACGAAGGTGCCCGAGATGTGCGAGATATCGAAGCACTCCATGGTGCGCGGTGGCGTGCGCAGGCCGAGCGCCTCGCCGATCTGGCGCAGCGCATCGGCATCGGGCGTGACGACCGGGTGGTCGCGCTCGAATTTGCGCGTGCGCTCCAGCGTCTTTTCGAGGGCGAGGACGATGTCGCGCAGCTCGGCGGCTTTTTCGAACTCCTGCTTTTGCGCGGCGGTCTTCATCTCGTTGCGCAGCGTTTCGAGCCACTCGCGGGATTTGCCGTCGAGAAACGCACACGCTTCGTCCACGCGTCGGCGATAGTCGGCCGCCGAGACGTTGTTGGGAAATCCGTAGAGCTCGCTGCGCACGTCGTCGTAGAGCTGCCAGGTGCCGTCGGGCTGGCGTTGCGGCGTGGCGTCGGCGAGCAGGATGCCGAACTGGCGGCGCATCTGCGCGAGCGTCTTGCGGAGCAGTCCGCTGTGGGCGAAGGGACCGAAGTAGCGCGAGCGCTCGTCCTTTTTGATGCGCGTGAGCCGGAATCGCGGCAGCTCCTCCGCCGGGTCGACGCGGACGAGCAGGAAGCGTTTGTCGTCGGTAAAGTCGGTATTGTAGCGCGGCTTGTACTGCTTGATGAGTTTGCCTTCGAGCAGCAGCGCCTCGGGTTCGGACTTCACCTCGATGGTGTCGAGGTCGGCGATGAGCTCGATGAGCGCGCGGATCTTGGGCTGGCGTGTGAGGGCGCGCGAGGGCGTGAAGTAGGATGAGACGCGGCGCTTCAGGCACTTGGCCTTGCCCACGTAGATGATGCGGCCCAGCCGGTCCTTCATCAGATACACGCCCGGTTTCTCGGGGAGACGGCGGACCTTCTCCTTCAGGGAAAGTGGGGTGTTGTTATCGGAAGGGCTCACTGGCATTTTGACCGAGATTAGCCTAATTTCACGTATCGCAAGTATGGTTTCCAAGAACACGACGGCCCAGGGAGCGGCTCGCAAGTCTGTCACGCAACTCTGCTACGAGTTGATCACGTCTGGCGACGAATTGCTCCTCGGCCTTACCCAGAACTCCCATCTGACGTTTATCGGTCAGGAACTGGGCCGGCATGGCGTGACGCTTCGCCGGCACTTTACGGTCACCGACGACGAATCGGAGATCGAGTCGTGCATCCGGGCCTGTTGGGCCCGCGCAGACGTGGTGATCGTGACCGGCGGGCTGGGGCCGACTTGCGACGACCGCACTCGCGAAGCCGCCGCCAAGGCCATCGGCCAGGAACTTGTTTACGACAAGGAGCTGGAGGCCGCGCTTATCGCGCGCCTCACGAAGGGTGGATGGAAGGCGACGCCGAACCTCTGCCGGCAGGCGTACCGGTTTGCCCGATGCGAAGTGCTTGCCAATGGGAATGGCACTGCTCCCGGTCTTTGGGTCGAGCAAGAGGGCCGCGTCCTCTGCCTGCTGCCGGGGCCGCCCAACGAGATGCAGCCGATTTTGACCGAGCAGGTGATTCCGAGACTGGCAAAGCTCGGGCTCGTCGAACCGCGCGAGTCGTTCGTGCAGGTGCGCACGGCGGGCATCGGCGAAAGTGCGTTGGAGCAGAAATTGCAGCCGATTTTCAAGGCACATGGGCCGGGGCTGAGCGTCGCGTTTTGTGCGCACCCGGGCCAGGTCGATTGCCGGGTCAGTTCTCCGACGGGAGAGCTCAGCCATGACAAGCTGCTCCAGATCGCCGCCGAGTGTGCGGTCGTATTGGGCGAAGATTTTTTGTGCTTCGGGCACGACTCGCTGGTGCAGGTCTGCGCCGACCAGTTGCGTGCGCATGGCGCCATGGTGGCGGTCGCCGAGACGATCACGGGCGGGTTGCTGGCCAACGCGTTTTCCGGGTTGTGCGGCGCAGGGAAGTTTTTTGCCGGCGGCTGTATTTGTAGCTCGATCGACGCGAAGGTGCAGCTGCTGGATGTGCCCGAGGAAATCGTGCTCCAGCATGGAGCCGTGAGCGCTGAAAGCGCGGTCGCGATGGCGACTGGCGTGGCTGAGCGTCTGTGTGCTTCGTACGGTTTGGCCATCGCCGGTGCCACTTCGGGCTCGTGTGGCGGCGTGCCGGAAAATCTGACGGGCGACATCTACCTCGCATTGTCCGCGCCGCATGGCGTGTGGGCGAAGAAACTGCACCTGCCCGGGGCGCGTACTCAAGTGAAGCCGCGTGCGATCACTGCTGCGCTCGATTGGCTGCGGCGGGAACTGGCGCGCAGCAAGGCCTGCTCGTGTGCCGGCCCGCTCACGCAAGGGGCGATGCAGTGAGGGTGCGCGCTGGCGCAAAAAAGCCACCCGCGCGGCGTGGGTGGCTTCGAGAAGGCTGTTGCCCGCGTTAACGCAGCAGATTCTGCAGCGCCGTCAGGTACTTTTCCTGCGTGCGCTGGATGATCTCGGCGGGCAGGCGCGGGGCCGGCGGCTGCTGGTTCCAGTTGATCGCGATCAGGTGGTCGCGCACGAATTGTTTGTCGTAGCTCGGCGGCGATTGATTGGGCGCGTAGCTGTCGGCTGGCCAGTAGCGCGAAGAGTCCGGCGTGAGCACTTCGTCGATGAGGACGAGGTTGCCGGCGGCATCGGTGCCGAATTCAAATTTGGTGTCGGCGAGGATCATACCGGCCTTGGCCGCGCGGTCGTGACCGAGTTGGTAGAGCGCGAGGCTGGCGACTTTGACCTGCTCGTAGAGTGTGGCGCCGACGATCTGGGCGCCCTGAGCGTCGTTGATCGGCGCATCGTGCTCGCCCTTGGGGGCCTTGGTGGTGGGCGTGAAAAGCGGAGCGGGCAGGCGGTCGGCCTGGCGGAGGCCGGCGGGGAGCTTGATGCCGCAGACTTCGCCGGTCTTCTGGTAGGAGCTCCAGCCGCTGCCGACGAGGTAGCCGCGGACGATGCACTCGATGGCGAGGGGCTTGAGCTTGCGCACAACCATGCTGCGCAGCTGCAGGTCGCGGTCCGTGATGCCACGGCGCACCATCTCGCCGATCTGGTCGGGCAGGAGGTGGTTGGCGATGATGCCTTTGCTCAGCTCGAACCAGATGTGGCTCATCTGGGTGAGGATGATGCCCTTGCCTGGGATGCCATCGGGCAGGATGACGTCGAAGGCGGACAAACGGTCCGTGGCGACGAGCAGGAGGGCATCGCCGAGGTCGTAAATTTCGCGGACCTTGCCCGAGGCGATTTTCGGGAAGGGAAGTTGGGCGATCGAGGTGACGGCCTGTTTGGGCAGTGCGGCGGCGATGTCGGCGAATTTCATGAGCGAGAGGCTGGGACACAAAAGCGGTCGGACGAAAACTGCAAAGCCGCAAAATCTCGAAAACGCGTTGTCTGGCGGAAAAAGCGTGGTGCGTAGTTCCCCGGCATGAAAAAACGCTTGCATGAGGCAATGTGCCTCGTACGTTCGCGCCTCTTTCGGACTAGTCCCCATCGTCTAGCCCGGTTAGGACACCACCCTTTCACGGTGAGAACCGGGGTTCGAATCCCCGTGGGGACGCCAACTTACAAAAGCCCGCTGCTCGAATGAGTTGCGGGCTTTTTGATTTTCCATGACCTCGTAGTGGCCATCCCAGTGGCCAGATCAAAAACGGAATTTGCTTAAGACGCCCAAAGACGCGCCGATGAACCAAGCGTGGATGCATTGGTCGTCCTGTGGCCGCCTTTAGCGCTGCCAAGACGGTGCTGGGGTAGAATCCGCACTGAGCGTGCCCGACTCGCGGCGTAGTCCGCTTCGGCAAGACGCAGAGCTTCCTTTCGTCGTCGCGCTGCGAATCAAACCTCCCTGTGGGAGCTGGCCGTGTATCGGCCTGCCCCGGGGCCGCGATCGGCGGGAACCGACCAGGACTCCCCGTGCAGAGGCGGCGTCTTCAAATTTTCTGCGCATCAAACAATGGCATCAGTCCGACGGAAAGATCGTTCCCCTTACTACTTCGCGTGTTTTTACGACGAGAACGGGAACGCGAAGTGCATCTCGACGAAATCGAAAAATAAAAAAGAGGCCCTGCGCATCGCCAACGAATGGGAGAGCGCGTGGCAAAAGAAGGTCACGACTTCTCAGGCGAAGGTCGTGCTTAATGACATCCTTGAGATGGTGGGCGCGCAAAAGATGGCCACCAAGACTGTCGGCCAACTCTTCGATGAATGGTTGGCAGAGAAGAAAGATGAAGTCAGCCCCGGTTCCTTTGACCAGTATACGGGCGTGCTCAAGAACGCCCGTCTGCACTTGGGAAAAGCGGTTGAGAAGGATGTCAAGGACATCAGCCGCTTC